>Ga0209231_1000006_pt1 | contig 220027 bp, 195 predicted proteins | sample Deesub45470m_DNA_FD_188086 | JGI IMG/M metagenome (GOLD analysis project Ga0209231, IMG submission 188086) | Deep subsurface microbial communities from North Pacific Ocean - 450_OLKR46/470m Metagenome (SPAdes) (version 2) | ecosystem: Environmental > Terrestrial > Deep subsurface >...
TTCGCATACAAAATACTGTCTTTAATTTCTTTGCTTTTTTCTTCAATATTTTTATTTATTTTAGAAATCTCCCCATGTTTTCTTTTTAATAAATGGTTAATTTTTTTATTCTGAAAGGAATAATAAAGAACAAAAAGTAACAGTATAAGTAAAATACAAAATCCTATTATAATGTAATACCTTGTATCATTAGAAATTTCAATTAAATCTTGTTGTGGAATTACCGTTCCAACATACATAATACTACTTTCATTTAAATGAAATGGTTTTATACTTGCCCACCAAGTTTTATTATTACTTGTATATTTAAAAGTTTGTGTTAACAAAGCTTTACTTTCTTCCCAGTGATTAAATGCATGAGCAACAGCAGGAATATTAACCTGATGAACTGATTTTAATAAAGCTTCTTTCGGATTTTTAATAGATTTATTATTAGGAAGTGCTACATAGTTTAAATTTTCTGAAACAATAAAAGTCATTGAGTTAGGTGTGGTTTTTATATCTTTCGTGAAATTTGTGAGATTAGCTAAAGTAACATCATAAGCCAAAATGGTAATTTCATTAGTATTTTTATCTTGCCATCCTATAGAAGCCGTTAATCCAATTTCGCTATTGGTATTAAATATATAAGGAGTTGTCCATGTAACTTCATTATTATCAAGATTTTTCATCGCATTAGTATGCCAGTCTCTTTCAGTAGGTAATTTGATTAATGGATTTTCCCAAGATTTTATTGTATATAAAGAATCTCCTTCTTTTTTCCACTGATTAAATTGAGCAACATTATCATTAATTTTTAAGTCAATTTTTCGGGTAAACACCTCTGTCCCATCAGAAAATAAGTCTATTTCAAAAGATTTTTCATTAGCAATACCTATAGATGAAATTTGTGGATAATTTTTAAGAACAGGCATAAAATAATCTACCACCTGAGATTCAGACATGTTTAAATAAGAAGTTTGTTGTTTTCTTTCTTTTTCTACCAAAATTGCTCTACCAACTGTTTCAAAAAAATCGTTTAGTTTATGCTCCGAAGAAACTATAAACTTTTGAGTTAGTGAATGGGCTAGATTAGTTTCCGTGCTTTTTAATTTAAAAAGCATTAAGGTCATAATTATTATAGATGCCGCAATAAGCACTAAAATAATATTGGTAATAATAATTTTTGAAATGTATTTCATTTAGTCTGCTTTTGTAGGTGCAAAATAAACCATTCAGTATCAATTTTTAATAAGCATGTTTTGGTATATTAGAATTTTAAATCTTAGTATTTATACTTAGCGATTCCGTAAGTATTTAGTATAAAATAGTTATATATAATAACTTAGCAAACTATTTAAAACGAAAAAGACCGTACAAATGCACGGTCTTTCTACTATTTACCTTTCGGAGAAATTAGCCTCCAAAATCATCAAATCTTACATTTTCTGGTGGAACTCCCCAATCGTCACACATTTTTGTAACAGCATTGTTCATTAATGGTGGTCCACAGAAATAGAATTCTATATCCTCAGGAGAATCATGTTTACTTAAATACTGGTCTATTACCACTTGGTGAATAAACCCTACAAAACCATCTCCTTCTTCATCATGAATATCTTTCTTTACTTTCCAGTTATCAGATTCTAATGGCTCAGAAAGTGCTAAGTAAAACTTAAAGTTAGGGAAATCTTTTTCCAAATCTCTAAAATAGTGGATGTAAAACAATTCTGCTTTAGATCTACCTCCATACCAATAAGTAACTTTTCTGTTCGTTTTTATGGTTTTGAATAATTCGTATAAGTGAGAACGCATTGGAGCCATTCCCGCACCACCACCAATATATAACATTTCAGAATCAGAATGGTTGATAAAGAACTCACCATAAGGACCTGAAATAACTACTTTATCTCCTTGTTTTTGGTTAAAAATATATGATGAAGCTACACCAGGGTTAACATCCATCCAATCTCCTTTATCTCTATCGAAAGGAGGTGTTGCAATACGTACATTCAACATAATTTTTCTTCCTTCAGCAGGGTAAGAAGCCATAGAATATGCTCTAATAACCTCTTCATCATTTTTCATCACTAAAGGCCATAACTTAAATTTATCCCAGTCTGGTTTAAATTTATCTGGTTCTCCCGGATGATCTTGAGGATGAGCAGTAACATCCATTTCCTCATATTTAATGGTACATGGTGGTATTTTAATTTGAATATACCCACCAGCTTTGTAATCCATATCTTCAGGAATTTCTACAATAAACTCTTTAATAAATGTAGCTACATTGTAGTTAGAAACAACTGTTGCTTCCCATTCTTTAATTCCTAAAATTTCCTCTTCAATTTCAATTTCCATGTCTTCTTTTACCTTCACCTGGCAGCCTAATCTCATACCTTGAGCAATTTCTTTTCTAGAAAAATGAGGTTCCTCTGTTGGCAAAATACTTCCACCACCACTTTTAACTTCACACTTACATTGGATACAAGTTCCACCACCACCACAAGCAGACGGCAAGAAAATTCCTTGATTACTCAACGTATTTAACAGTGTACTCCCTGCTTCTACTTCTAAAACTTTATCATGGTTAATGGTAATTTTTACCGGTCCTGAACTTGTCAATTTTGACTTCGCCCAAAGCAGTAATAATACTAACAATAATGTTACAATTGTGAAAACTATAACTGCAACTATAATTGTTGCTGTGCTGATTGCTAAAAACATATCTGAATATATTTGTTACGTAATTTTTTATTAAAATTAAAGTTCAATTCCCATGAAGCTCATAAAAGCAACTCCCATTAATCCACAAATGATGAAGGTAATACCTAAACCTCTTAATGGACCCGGAACATGAGAATACTTAATTTTTTCTCTAATAGCTGCAATGGCAACAATTGCTAACCACCAGCCTACTCCGGAACCTAATCCGAAAACTGATGCTTCTCCAATATTTACATACTGTCTTTCTTGCATAAATAATGCACCCCCAAGTATAGAACAGTTTACTGCAATAAGTGGTAAGAAAATACCTAATGCACCGTATAAAGCTGGAGCAAATTTTTCAACTGCCATTTCTACTATTTGAACGGTAGATGCAATAACTGCAATAAACATGATGAAGCTCAAAAAGCTTAAGTCCATAGTAGCATACTCATCTCCTAACCAAGATAAAGCACCTTCTTTTAATACATAGTTTTCTAATAAATAGTTAATAGGAACAGTTACTCCTAATACAAATATTACTGCCAACCCTAATCCGTTAGCTGTTGTTACTGTTTTTGATACAGCTAGGTAAGAGCACATCCCTAAGAAATAGGCGAAAATCATATTTTCTATGAAGATACCCTTTACGAAAATGTTAATATATTCCATGATCCGTTAATTTAATGCTTTTATAATTAATGATTTTCTTCAATTAGTTTTCTGTTTCTACTTCTTTGTATCCAAATATAGATACCTACAGTAATTAAAGCCATTGGAGGCAGAATCATTAAACCATTGTGTTCGTAACCTGTATTATTTGCTAAACTTGTTAAAATTTCTATTTTACCTACAACAGGCAATGTTAATGTACCAGAACCAAATAATTCTCTGAAAAATGCAACTACAATTAAAATTATTCCATATCCAAAAGCATTTCCTACTGCATCTAAAAATGATGCTCCGGGTTTGTTTCCTAAAGCAAATGCTTCTAACCTACCCATAATAATACAATTGGTAATAATTAAACCTACGAATACCGAAAGTTGTTTACTTACATCATAAACAAAAGCTTTAAGCACTTGATCAACTAAAATTACCAAACTTGCTACAATTACCAATTGAACAATAATTCTAATTCTAGATGGTATTACTTTTCTTAACAAAGAAACAATAACATTGGCTCCTATTAACACAAACAATACAGATATTGCCATTACAAAAGCTGTTTCAACTTTAACTGTAATTGCTAATGCTGAACAGATACCTAAAACTTGAACGGTAATTGGATTATCGTCATTAAGGGGATCCTTAATAAGTTTCATGTTTTTCTTAGAAAAGAATGATTCGCTCATAATTTTATAGTGTTAAGATTTGAAATATGGTTCATAAATTTTTAGTGTTCTTACTAACATTTCAGTAACACCATTACTGGTAATTGTTCCGCCACTAATAGCATCAACACCATGCTTATCACCTTCCGGAGCACCACCTTTAATTACTCTAATAGATTTATACTCTCCTGATTCGTCAAAAATTTTCTTCCCCACAAATGGTTCTTGAAACCATCCTTGGTTAATTTCAGCTCCTAATCCCGGAGTTTCTCCTTTATGATCGAAAGAAGCTCCCGCTACAGTATTTTTATCTGATTCAAGTGCAATATATCCCCAAATTGGTCCCCAAAGTCCTTTACCCACTAATGGAATAATGTACTTTTTGCTTCCTTCACTTTCATAAATAAAAATCGGAAAGTTTTTTTGTCCGCCAGATTTATATTCTTTTAAAATATCTACTTTAAATGCATCCCCTTCAATTTGCTCACCTTTATCATTCAGTACAATTTCTTCTGTAATGTACTTATCATAAGCATCCTTAGCTTCATCTCTTGTTACTTCTATACCAACAGACTTAAGAATATTTTGCATTTTTTCTCGCTCTATGTTTTGGTTTTGCATAGGTTTTAGACCTTCTGAGGCAAAAGCCAACAATAGTGCTACTATTACTACCATTACGATTGAAAATCCTATGGTATATTTATTACTATTTACATCCATTTTTTTATAGTTTAAGCTTTAACACTAACTCTTTTAAGTCTTCTTTTAACATTTGCTGCAACAACATAGTGGTCGATTAATGGTGCCATAATATTCATAAATAAAATAGCTAACATTACTCCTTCTGGATATGCAGGATTAAATACTCTAATCATAATAGCAAATATTCCTATTAAAAATCCATATATGTATTTACCTGTATTCGTTTGAGAACCTGTAACAGGGTCGGTTGCCATAAACACAGCACCAAATGCAAATCCTCCTATTACTAATTGATGTATTGGTGTTAACTCCATAAATGGGTTTGCTCCCCATAAATTGAATAATAAAGCCATTACATAACCACCGGCAAAAGTGGATAACATTATTCTCCAACTTGCAATTCCTGTAATTAATAATAATAACGCTCCTAACCCTATTGCTAAAGTAGAAGTCTCTCCAATAGAACCCGGAATAAAACCAATAAATGATTCCATAACACTTGCATTCATTGTATTTAAAGCTTCTGTACCTCCTTTAACTGCTTGTGCTAAAGGTGTAGCTCCAGAAAAACCATCAACTAATTGTTGTCCTTCTTCTAAACCGGTATTTATCCAAACTTCGTCACCAGACATTTTGGTTGGGTAAGCAAAGAATAAAAATGCTCTGGCAGTTAATGCAACATTTACAATGTTCATTCCTGTTCCTCCAAATACTTCTTTACCAATTACAACAGCAAAAACAGTTGCTACTCCTACCATCCATAATGGCACGTCAACTGGTAATACTAATGGAATTAACATCCCGGAAACCAAAAATCCCTCTTGAATAGAATGTTTATTAAATGCAGCAAAAATAAACTCTACACCTAACCCAACACCATAAGAAACAATAATTATTGGAAGTACTTTTAATGCTCCAAAAATAAATTTATCCCAAAACATATCGCACACATGGCTAGCTGTTGTTACTTCGCCTAATGCTAAAAAATGTTGATGTCCTACATTGTAAATACCAAATAGTAAAGAAGGAACTAACGCCAAAATAACCATTACCATGGTTCTTTTTAAGTCTATACCATCTCTAATGTGTACCCCGTTTTTATTGGTATGACCAGGTACAAAAAACAAGGTGTACATTCCATCCCAAACCGTATAAGCTAAAGGAAATTTCCCGTCAGCTTTCGGTTTTATTTTTTGCATAAAATTGTCTAATGCTTTCATATTTTAATTATAAGTGTAAGTGCTTACAGTTTACTTTTATATTTATTATTAGCTCATTTCTTTTTTAAGCTTATTCAACCCTTCTCTAACATAATGTTGAACCGGAGTTTTTGAAGTACACGCGTATTCGCAAAGTGCAAAATCTTCAGGAGCTACTTCATAAATGCCTAATTTTTCCATGTTATCAATATCATCTACCAAAATAGATTTTAATAATTGAACCGGATAAATATCCATAGGGAAAACTTTCTCGTATTCACCTGTAACAACCAACGATCTTTCTTCACCATTCATATTGGTATTTAAATCGTATTGTTTGTTAGGCATTAATTTAGAGAAAAATGTTCCTGAAAGGCTGAACTTATCAAAACCTGGTGCTAACCATCCCATAAACTGATTGTTTCCACCTTCAGGGATAACTGTTAGTTGGTAATCGTAAAAACTTAAGTAACCATCTTCAGAAATTTTTGTTCCTGTTAATGGATTTCCGCTAATGTATCTTCCGCCCTCTTCTACATTTCCTTTAACAATAGCATCTATTTTAGCTCCTAAAACAGTTCTAATATAAGATGGTTTTTTAACTAACGAACCTGCAAAAGCAATAGAACGAGTTGCATCAAATTTACCTTCTTTAAATAGTTTACCAATAGTTAACACATCAAGTGCTTTAAGTGTCCAAACTACTTCACCTTTGTTTATTGGCTCTATTTTATGAATTTGTATTCCAACATTTCCCGCAGGATGTGGACCTGCAATTTTGTTTATCTGAACATTTTTAGCAGTTGTAAATACTTCATCAGCATTAGCATTACCATTTATATTTAAATGAACTTTTCCGTCTGTAAGTTTTACCAACGCATCTAATCCTGCTTGAAATAAAGCTGATTTACCATGAGCAATAAAACCATAATCCGGTGCTAATGGAGCTGTATCTATCGCTGTAATATGAATAGACTTTGGCGTATCTTTAGGATTAGCTATTATATCATAAGGTCGTTGTCTGATAAATGGCCAAACACCACTTTTCAGCATATTCTCTTTTACTTCCTCTCTCGACAATGTTGAAGCATCTGCTTGCTTAAAAGATTCGTATTGAATTTCAGCATCAGCTTTTACTTTTACTTCTAAAATTTTTCTTTTATCACCTCTAACAATATCTACTACTTCTCCGCTAACCGGTGATGTAAATAAAACCTCTTCAATCTCTTTATTATAAAATAACGGAGACCCTGCTTTAACTTTATCACCAACTTTTACAGAAAGTTTGGGTATTAAAGTAGGAAAATCAGTAGGCTTTAAAACAACTTCCGTTGCAGTAATAGTATTAGTGTGTAATTTTTCGGCAGCACCTTTTAGGTTAATATTTGCTCCCCTTTTAATCTTAACGTCTTTTGACATAGTTTTTTTAGATTAAATTATAACTGCGACAAAATTATAAAATTCGGTAATCTGGCAAAGGAAATATTAAAAAAAATAAACTTTATTTGACAACTGCTGGCTTAACATCGCTTAATATCTTAATTTTACTGATGAATATTTTTATTAACATCTTTTTCGGCTCAAATGTTGATGTTTTGATAACCAATGTTTTATTTATTTTAATTTTCTTTAGTCAATGAAAAAAATCTTCCCTACAATAGTTATTTCTGCATTTTCTATTAGCTTATTTATTTTTATTTCAAGTTTTATATCAAATAAGATTTCTGATGATGATTATACAGGCAATAATTATTTAAGATATGAAGACTATATTTATGTTGACCATATAAAAACAGTGCTACTTCATCACACAGGAACTCCTTTAAGTAACCCCATAATTCCATTAAACGGAACCGAACAATTGCTGCTAAGTTTTGATGATTTTAAAACCCTTCCCCGAGATTATTATTACTCTGTTGTACATTGCAATGCTAACTGGACTCCATCAGACCTCCGACCCAACGAATACATTGATGGTTTTTTTGAAGATATTATTTTCGATTACCAATATTCTATTAATACAGACATTCCTTATTTACATTACCAATTACAAATTCCTAATGAAAACATTTCATTTACAAAATCGGGCAATTACCTGATAAAAGTTTACGAAAACGGAAAAGAAGATAAACCCATGCTTACTAAACGATTTATGGTTTATGATAGCAAAGTTTCTATTATTATCGACCCGAAAAGAGCTACCAATGTGGAATATCAGTTTACCAAACAAGAAATTGATTTTAACATCGACCATACGGGCTACGAAATTATTGACCCTTTTAAGGATTTACAAGTAGTAATTATGCAAAATTTTAGATGGGACAATGCCATTTACAACCTTCCCCCCCGTTTTATTAAAGGACAAGAATTGGTGTATGATTACGAAACTGAAAATAGCTTTTATGGTAACAACGAGTTTAGAGAGTTCGATTTAAAAAGTATCCGTTATCAAACCTTAAATGTAGAACGTATTGAATTCAACAGCGTAAAGAAAATGAATGATGCTTACTTGGTTCCGGATGAAAACCGTTCCTATAAAAGATACACTACCAACCCCGATATTAATGGGAATTTTTTGATTAAACGAAACGAAGGAGAAAGAAGCGAAGTGGAAGCCGACTATGTTAATGTACATTTTACATTAGCCAATGTCCCTCCTAAAGATGGCGTTTTTTATATATTTGGTAAACTAAGCGATTGGAAGTTTAAAGATGACTTTAAAATGGTTTACGATTCCGCTTCAAGTAGCTATACTACTGATGTTATGCTTAAGCAAGGTTATTATAATTATGCTTATTGCTTGCTAAAAGATGGTGCTAAAACCATTGGCGACATGACGGAAATTGAAGGTTCATACTCCCAAACCGAAAACGACTACATGGTGTTGGTTTACCACAGATTACCTAACAGAATTTATGATGAACTTATTGGATTTCAAACCATCAACACTAAAAACCAGTAAGTCAATTATTTCTCAGCACATAAATGATAGAAAAGTATTACCTGTTTTACATCCTTGCTTTTATTGCCGAAGTTATCGGGACAGTTAGTGGATTTGGTTCTTCTATCCTATTTGTTCCTATTGCTTCTATTTTTTTCGATTTTAAAGTTGTATTAGGAATAACCGCTCTTTTTCATGTTTTTAGTAACCTCTCTAAAATATTTTTATTTAGAAAAGGCTTAGATAAAAATGTAGCGATTAGATTAGGTATTCCTGCAGTAATCTTTGTGATAATAGGAGCATTACTCAGCAATTTTGTTCCTCAAAAAGAATTGGAATTACTCATGAGCTTTATACTTATTTTGCTTGCCATTTACTTAATCATTTATTCTGACAAAAAAATTGAAAAAAGCAACAAGAACCTTTATTTAGGTGGTGTAGCTTCCGGCTTTTTGGCAGGATTAATTGGAACAGGTGGAGCCATTAGAGGATTAACCTTAACCGCTTTTAGCTTAGAAAAAGATATTTTTATAGCTACTTCTGCCTTAATAGATTTGGGTGTTGATGCCAGCCGAACCATTGTTTATTTCTTTAATGGCTACATCGTTAAAGAATTTTTGGTGACCATTCCCATATTAATAGGCATAAGCTTTTTAGGAAGTTATGTAGGGAAATTAATTCTCAAAAAAACACCCCAACGCTTTTTCAGGATGTTTGTACTGGCGGTAATTATAATTACTTGTCTGTTCCAAATAAGCAAGTATATTTTTAATTGGTAGTTCTTGCTCAACCTCATAAACTCATCACCTCATAAACTTATCCCCTAATTTATGACTATCATCAGTTTAATTGCTATTTAGTTTTTATAGTTTTGCACCTATTATTTTAATAGCGACTATATGAATATAGAAAATAGTAAAAGAACTTTTAGCCCAGCAAGCATAGCCGAATTAAACCAAAAATACAGAACATTAACTCCCGAACAACGGGTTAGCGAGTTGTACAAAGACTTTGAAGAAATAGAAATTATGCTCACCTCCTCTTTTGCGGGTACTTCTGCCCTACTACTCAAGCTTTTTTCAGACATACACCCCTCACAAGAAGTATTGTTTATAGATACCGGTTACCATTTTAAAGACACCATTATTTATAAAGATTACCTTACCCAATTGTATAATTTAAAAGTAACCAGTGTTGGTGCCGAAAAGTGGAAACATGATTTTACCACCAAAGACCAAACCTGGAAAAAAGACCCTGATTTATGTTGCTCCATTAACAAAGTAGAACCCTTAGAAGCCTTAAAAGAAAACCATACCGTTTGGGTTTCCGGATTAATGGCATGGCAGAGCGACCACAGAGCAAGCTTAGATATTTTTGAAGAGCGTGGTGGCATTCTTAAATTTTATCCTTTGTTAGATGTTTCTCGTGAAGATAGAGACAATTACATTAGAGAGCATCATTTGCCTTTTCACCCCTTAATTTCTAAAGGCTATTTTTCTATAGGTTGCGAACACTGTACAGTACCCGGTGAAGACAGAAACGGCAGGTGGAACAACAACCCCAAAACCGAATGCGGCCTGCATTTGTAAATTCTAATTTATTTTATACATTTACAAGATAAAAATAAACACACCAAAAGGTGTATATATACAACAGCATTATGATAAATATGTGCACTAAAGACATATATACAAGTTGTGCGTAATGATATGAAACTTACCTACAAAAAGAAAATACCTGTTCTAATTATTGAAAACTATAAAATAGAAGGTTGGGATAAGATACCTAAAAAATACCCTAACCAAAATGCAATAGTATTTTCAAATGAATTAGAAGATGATTTTTTGATGGAAAACTTATATGAATTAATTAAAACATATAAAATTTCAGATATTCCCGATGACAGAATTGAATTTATAATTGAACATATAAAGATTGATAAAAAACCAAAAATTCTTGAATCCATCCCTTATCCATTTTGGGGAATAAAAATCAGTGTAAATCAAAATCAATTCATAATTACATTTGAAATGATTCAAGAAATTGGCTTTGATGAAGAGTGGGATAAAAAATGGACGAATGAGTTCTATTTTGATAATATTTCAAGAGAATTAAAATTAGAACAAGATTTAATTGTAGAATATGAAAAAGACGATTTTATTACTTTAGATTTAAGTGTGAAAATTAAAGCTTCAAATATTGAAGAAGCTGTTACCATGTCAATTAATAGAATAAAAAAAGCAATAAGCAAAGTCGAATCATCAATAAATGGCTTAGCAGGTTTCTTTGAAGTAATTGAAATTTGGAACGATAAAAAAATAAATAAGAATGAAATATTTTGGCATAAATTATTAAAAAATTACTCTTGGCTTCTTTCATTAATTATTAACGAACCTACTATTATTGTAGAGGATGAAGCATATATTGGCGGGAAATCTATTAAAAACAAAAATGGAAAAGTTATAGATTTTATTTATCAAAATAAACTATCAAGTAACCTTGCACTGATAGAAATTAAAACACCTCAAACAAAAATTTTAGGAAAAAAATATAGACAAACATATTCTTTATCTAATGACTTAACTGGATCTATCAATCAATTACTTGGATATAAAGACCAGTTTCAAAAAAATTATTATGCGCTAAGTAATAATTCTAATCTAAATTTTAGTTTAATTTCACCCAATACATATTTAATTATTGGTAACCAAGAGATTTTAAACAAAGAACAAAAAGAATGTTTTGAAAATTATAGAAAAAATTTAAATGGAATTACTATAATTACATTTGATGAATTATTTGAAAAGGCATTTTTTATTTTGACAATGATGAACAAATAAACACTACGCACAACAATGACTATAAGTAATTGCTTGTTCTCGCCTACTTCTGAAAATTCTAACGAATTTTCTATTTGGTTTTTATTTGCTAAATTCCGTGCTGAACAACACAACTAATCATGCACAAAAACGTCACCTACAGACTGAAAAACCAGCATACAAACAACACTTTTTTCAATACAAAGGCCAACACTTAAAAAAATAAAAGAGCAGTTTTTTTACCAACACTCACGACTAAATTTGTAACTTTGAGACAATGAAAACTATTTTGGAAATAGAAAAAAATATAGACACATTACCAAGTAAATTTGCTGATTTACTTGGTGTTAAATATGCTTCTACCGTTTCTAAAGAACATAAAAAAAGAAAAGGACAATTCTTTACGCCAACTGCAATTTCCAATTTTATGGGAAATATTGCAAGCGAACCAAATTCTAAAGATATTTCTATTCTTGACCCAGGATGCGGAACTGCGATTTTAACTTGTTCTCTTATTGAAAAATTAATTGAGTTTGATTTAAACTCAATCCAATTAGTTGCTTACGAAACTGATATTACTTTATTTCCTTATACAGAACAATCTTTACAACATTTAAAACAATGGACTAGAGAAAGAGGTGTGAAATTTAGTTATACACTTTTAACAAGTGATTTTATTGAAGATATGGCAATATCAATGGAAAGTCACAATGCAACTTTTGATTACATAATTTCAAATCCACCATATTTCAAACTTGCAAAAGACGATAAAAGAGTAAAACTTTTACAAAATTTAGTAAAAGGACAACCTAATATTTATTCGTTCTTTTTAGCTATTTCTGTTAATCTATTAAAAAAAGATGGAGAATTAATATACATCGTACCAAGAAGCTTCGCTTCTGGTCAATATTTCAATTCTTTTAGAGATTATTTCTTTAGCAATATCAATTTAAATTTTATTCATCTTTTTAAATCACGAAGTGAAACTTTTGACAGAGATAGTGTTCTGCAAGAGACTTTAATTTTAAAAGGTAATAAAGATAATTCAACAGAAGTTATAGTATCTACTTCAGAAGGTCTTAAAGACATTCAAGAACCATTACAAAAAACTTTTGATGTTAGTGATTTAATTGATCTTAACTCTGAAGCAAAGATACTTCATCTTCCAACAACAGAATATGAAGAAAATGTAATCCATTTGTTTAAATCTTGGAGTAACAACTTGATTAACTTTGGCATTCAAATTTCTACTGGACCAGTTGTGTCATTTCGTTCCAGAGAATTTCTGTTTGAGACTTATCAAAATTCAACCGTTTTTTTAGCACCTTTATATTGGCTACACAATGTTACAAAAATGAAAACTGAATGGCCTAATTTTGTTTCTAACAAAAGTCAATACATAAACAAAACGGAGTTTTCTAAAAAGATGTTGACACTTAACAAAAACTATGTTTTTCTAAGACGATTTAGTTCTAAAGATGATAAAAGTAGATTGATAGCTTCGCCTTATTTTTCGAGGTTTAACGATAGTGATTACATTGGAATTGAAAACAAACTCAATTATATATATCGACTTGATGGCGAGCTTCAAGAAAACGAAGTTGTTGGAATTTCTGCAATTCTAAACTCTAAAATCTTTGACACTTATTTTAGGACTTTCAATGGAAATGTAAACGTTAGTGCTACAGAAATACGATTAATGCCATTTCCAACTATTGAAGTGATAAGAGAAATCGGTGATACACTTATTCAACAAAACGATTTTTCTCAAAAAAAAATCAATTCCATTGTCAACCAATGGTTAGAACAAAATATTTTAGCAGTTAATGAAGAAAATTGAAGAAGCCCAAATTATCCTAAAACATTTAGGATTACCGAAATCACAGCAAAATGAAATGTCAGCTGTAACTCTTTTAGCTCTATGCAATATAAAGGAAGATGACAAATGGGAAAACGCAGAAAAAATCAGTCTTGGTGTTAGTAAAGGCGTAATGAAGTTTAGTGCTGATAATTACAATAGAAATTATGCTCCAAATACAAGAGAGACATTTAGAAGATTTGTTCTTCATCAATTCGTTCAAGCTAGAATTGCAGATTATAATCCTGATATTCCCGATTTACCTGTAAATAGTCCAAGAGCACATTATGGGATTTCTAAAGAAGCTTTAGAAGTAATCAAAACTTTTGGAACTAAAAATTGGAAAGCAAATTCAAAAGAATTCAGAGCATCAATTGGAGATTTATCGAAAAAATATGCGAAAAGTAAAGCTATAGATAGAGTTCCAGTAATATTACCAAATGGTAAAACTTTAAAACTTTCTCCAGGTAAACATAATGAAGTTCAAGCTGCAGTAGTTGAGCAGTTTTTACCTGAATTTGCAGAAGGTAGTGAATTACTATATTTAGGAGATACGGAAACAAAAGATCTTTATTCTGATAAGAAAACTTTAGCAGAAATTGGAATTCCAATCGACCAACATAGTAAACTCCCAGATGTTGTATTGTATCATCGTGAAAAGAATTGGCTTTACCTAATAGAAGCAGTTACTTCTCACGGACCAGTTTCACCAAAACGAATGCACGAATTAGAAGAATTACTTGAAAAATGTGATGCAGGAAAAATATATGTAACTGCATTTCCAGACTTTTCGGAATTTAAAAAATGGTCTAAAGAAATTGCATGGGAAACTGAAATATGGATTTGCGAAATGCCAAGTCATATGATTCATTTTAATGGCGACAGATTTATGGGACCACGATAAATTTTGTTATGGAACGAGATACGCTTCACTAAACTTGCACCAGCGGAAGACCTGCATTTGTAGTTTATAATTTATTTATACATTTACAGAAAAAATATATGTAAGCAAAAACTACATATATAAATAAGTTGACACACATAAAAAGAACAAAATGGCAAAAAAAGGAACAGGACAAACAAAAAACCCGAGAACAGGCAAGTATGTCAAAATTGACCGGGACAAAGGGAGAATAATTTCTACTAAGAAATCACCCGGACCTTACAAAAATGTTCCAGTAATAAGAAAGAAAAAGGACTGATATGATATTTTACAATCATGACAGAGAAGTAATTACAGACTTCATTTCTTACTTTCCTAAGACATGTTTCATTATGACTCAACTCGGTTTGCCATTACCAGAAAAGTTGAAAACGATAAGGGAAGATTTATGTGAAGAACTTAATAAAAGAGGGTTTTCTGAACTTGATGCTAACTCTTCAATTAAGGGTCGAGATTTTTTAAGTAAAATATGGAGGCAAGTACTTGGGGTACCATTAGGAATAGCAATTGTCACAGAAGAAATGAAAATGTCTACTATCTCAAATATTTTCTATGAAGTTGGAGTATTAAATGCTTTGGGAAAAGAAACTATTGTTATCAAGTCAAAAGAATTTAGCATTCCTTCAGACTTCATTCGCACTGAGTACATTGAATACGATGGGGATTTTAAAGAAAAGATAAACAAGTTTCTAGATGAAATTGACGAGCTAGCTGACCATTACGATTTGATGGGAGATGAATTAGAAGCAAACCCAGTTTTGACTATTGACTATTTTAAAAGAGCTTATTTACTAAATGGAAATGCAACATATTTCAAAAAAGTGAAAGACTTAATGAACAAAGAAACTTTTGATTCTCAAACTAGATTTGGTATTAAGAACTTTTTGGCAACTGAAAAGAGATTGAAAAAGAAAGAATTAAAAAAATAACGTGTTCCAACAATAGCTATACATAATGCGAGTTTTCTGCTAAACGAAAGCTCGGTATATTTATAAAGTCCCCCGCTCCCGCGATTTTAACGAAGTGTAACTCGTGGTATTTAATTTGATTGGTGCGTAGCAATGATAAGTTTCATAACAAAGAGGCACTGTATTTTGTAAGTTTTGCTGTGGAACGAGTTACGCTTCGCTAAACTCGCACCAGTGGAAGGGTATTTTTCTATAGGGTGCGAACACTGTACAGTACCCGGTGAAGACCGAAACGGCAGGTGGAACAACAACCCCAAAACCGAATGCGGCCTGCATTTGTAATTTATAATTTATTTTATACATTTACAAATTAAAAATAAGTACACCAAAAGATGCATATATACAACAGGATTATGTTAGACATGTACAGATTTGGTATATAATAAGTTGGCGGCAATTGATGAGGCTACTACAATTGATACATTAATAAAATGAAAATAGCATTTTGGAATATTAATAACAAAGAATTAAGTGATTTACTAGTAGAATTTGTCAACGAAAATGAAATAGATGTTTTATTATTAGCAGAAGTTGAAAGCCAAACAATTTTGAATTTTATTATTAAACAGAACATCATAAATTCTAAAAGACTTTATACACATATTGAAGATGCCAAAGTAAATGTATTGTCTATATATTCAAAAAACATTTTCAAAAAACGAAAGATGGATTCTAATTCACCAAGATGGAATTCCTATGAAATTAATATACCTTCTTTTACAAAATTAAATTTAGTATGTGTACATTTTCATTCAAAAGTTAATTGGTCAGAAGCTAGTCTAGCTATGGAATGTGTTAATTTGGCAAGGGATATTGAATCACTAGAAAATATTAGTGGTGTCAGTGAAACATTAGTTATTGGAGACTTCAATATGAATCCATATGAAAGTGGTTTAGTTGCTGCAAATGGTCTTCACGCAATGCCTGATTTAAATCACATTTCAAGCGGAAAAGGTAATAGAAAAATAGATGGTGTGACGTATAAATATTTCTATAATCCAATGTGGGATTTTTTTGGAGACAAGAAATTGCCTTATGGAACTCATTATTACAGAGAACCTGGACATGTTTCTAGGGAATGGAACATTTATGACCAGGTAATCTATAGACCTACTTTATCAAAATATATAGATACTAATAAATTAGAAATAATTTATAACATCGGTGGACAAGACCTAATTACAGCACTAAATAGACCAGATAAAGCAAATTATTCAGATCATTTACCAATAATTATTGAAATAAACATATAAGACATGAAAGAAGAAAACATTTGGGAAAATTTAGATTTATCGGAAAATAAACTCAAAACTGCCTATTCTTATTTGAGTTCTCAAGCAGACAATTTTAAAAATGCTGTTAAAGGCGAATTATCAATGGAGGTGGAAGTTAGCCAAGTAACTTCTGGTGGACCAGAAAAAAGAAAAATGACGTTATACACGCTTTTAATTATTGCACCACATTTAGGAAATTTCAGAAAAAAGATATTGCATATTGCTGAATTTAATGATGTAGGACGCTTTCCTGTTAACATTTGGGATTATTTAAATGAAAGGTCAGTGAAAAATATCAAAGAAGCTGATTTACTCCATACGTTAAAGCAAATTCTTGCAACAACTAAAATAAAAAACGTCATTGAAAATTTATATATACAATCTATTGAAGCTAAAAATGACAAATAATAAACTACCTCTAACAGTTCATTTGCAATAGGTGGAGCTTCGTTCTCCCCGCTCCCGCGAGTTTAACGAAGTGTAACTCGTGGTATTTAAAAAAAAGTATAAATTTGACTTGTGAGTAGAAATTATAAGTTTCATAACAAAGAAGGACTCTATTTTGTAAGTTTTGCTGTGGTTTATTGGATAGATGTATTTGTAAGAGAATTGTATTGTGAAAAAATTACAGAAAGCTTAAATTTTTGTCAGAAAGAAAAAGGTATGCAAATTTATGCTTGGTGTATAATGCCTAGTCATATTCATTTAATTTTTAAAGCCAAAAACAACAATCCATCCGATTTAATAAGAGATTTTAAACGACATACTTCAAAAGAAATTCAAAAAGCGATAGAAAATAACATTCATGAAAGTAGAAAAAAGTGGTTGTTATGGATGATGGAACAAGCAGGAAAGAAAAATAGCAATGTAAAGAAACGTCAATTTTGGCAACAGCACAATAAACCTATAGAATTGTGGAGCAATGAAGTTATACAACAGAAAATAGATTATATTCATAATAACCCTGTAGTTTCTGGTTTTGTTATTAATGCTTGTGATTGGAAATATAGTAGTGCAAGAAGTTATGCAGGTGAGGTTGGAGAAATAAAAATAGATGTGTTATGAATGGAGCGAGTTATGCTTCGCTAAACTCGAACCAGCGGAGGGGATAAGTTTCATAACCTTTATTTTGTAAGTTTTGCTGTGGAAGAGTTACGCTTCGCCTCCTTTTTATTTCCAATTAAGCTGTTGCTGAGTCATCGAATATTTGCTCAATAGGCAATTCAAACAATTTAGATATTTTAAATGCCAAGGGTAAGCTGGGGTCGAACTTACCCTTTTCTATGGCATTAATTGTTTGCCGAGAAACCGCCAGAGAGTCAGCCAAATCTGCCTGTGTCATGTCTCGTTCTGCACGCAATACTTTTAATTTATTTTTCATGCGTAGCGTTTTTTACCAATAAGTATTGCAATTATATAAGAAACACTAATGAGCATTACCAAAAAACCAATTTCGGCATCTCCCGAAATAACATTTGCAATGTCTAGCGTAGAATAACTCAATCCACCCACAATTCCAATCCCCAAAGCAATGCCCATAGCATCCAATTGAATTTTCTGTTGAAGTTCATCCAATAGCGTTAAGTGTTTAATGTTCGCCCAGATCATTCCTGCCCCAAGAGCCGTATTCAATAAAATGGCGAGCATGCTCCAAGTAGTGTTTTGTTCCCAAAGGAATTTAGGTCCAAAGGTGGAGAATGCTAAAGAGCTTACCCATAATAGCGTCCAAAGTGCTAAATTTTTAGTCGCTTTTTTAATTTGTTCATTTTTGTTTTTTATCTTCATTTGTCAATTGTATTTGATTATTTGTAAAGTTTACTTGACGCAAATATACAACTATTTTTTAATATGACAAATAAACTTTACTTTTTATCATCTTTCATCTCCTGATGTTTAATAAAAACGAATAAAGTTAATTGATGAGTAGCAATCAGCATTAATATTCATTTTTAAGGTAAACTTACCAAACTAAAGGGTATTTTTGAGCCAGATTAGATTACCTGCTTGCAGTTGTTTATTCTCTTGTGTAATAAAGCAAAAAGAGAATTGTAAACAATTTTAATTTTACTAAAAATGTGTTTTTCAACAAGTGCAAGTTTCGGAGCAGGTGCTATCCTTGCGGTTATAGGTGTTGCCTCAATAAAAAAAGCAAAATCACCCTCAGAAACATTCTTTGCGAGTATTCCATTAATTTTTTCTTTTCAGCAATTTACAGAAGGGTTTGTATGGCTGTCATTATCAAACCCCACTTATGCTTTCCTGCAACAAATTTCCACTTATACTTTTTTATTTATTGCACAAGTTATTTGGCCAACTTGGGTGCCTTTGTCAATTTTTTTACTTGAAAAGAAAAACAAACGAAAAATAATTCAAAAAATATTAATTGGAATAGGAATAATGGTTTCAGCTTATTTGGGTTTTTGTTTATTGTCTTATCACGTTGAAGCAAAAATAATGGGTTATCATATTTCGTACGAACTTGATTTTCCTGTCTTCCTTAGCAAATATGGAAGTATCTTTTACATTATCGCAACAATTGCCCCTTCTTATTTTTCAAGCATTAAACGAATGTGGATGCTGGGTACAGCTATATTAATTTCGTATATTATATCTACTATATTTTATACCGATTATGTGGTGTCTGTTTGGTGTTTTTTCGCTTCTATTATAAGCCTAACCGTATTTATAATAATCTATGAAATGAATAAGTCTAATCAAACCATATCCTCTCCTACGAGTGCTAATGTATAGATAAAACCAATTAAGTAAACACCATATCGCCATCACCGGCTTGGAAGAGGAGTTGTTCTTCCTCAAAATAATGGGCTAATTTATGGGAGTAGAAATAAGCCCTGGTCAATGGTTTTTTATATAAGAAAGGCGTAGTATGTTTATTAAAGTAATTCACCAACTGCGGCTGAAACACGCTAATAGTGTTTAACTTATAGGTTTTTACAAACTGGTAGATCAATTGAGCGGCTTCGGCTATTTTTTCATCTTCTAAATAGGTTTGATAAACACTTAGTTGCTTTTCTCTAATTTGCAATAACATAAAGCCTTTAACTTGCTTTTCATTATCAATAAGCTTTACCATAAACAACCTAAAATCTGTTGAAAGGGAAGAAAAATAATAGTTTTTAGCCAGTGCATCATTGGTTGGTGCCGAAAGTACCCAAGGGTATTTCATTATCCAGTTCAACTCTTCTTTAGCTCTCTTAAACGGGCTGTTTTGTTGGTGTTTTAATAGAAAAGCGTTCAGCTCTTCATCAATTTCATTCACATACAACACCTTACTTTCCGATTTAAATGTTGGTGTTCTTAAATTTAATAACACATCGCCAAACACGTTTAACAACCTATCTATTGCTCCCACAAAAGGCAAGGCTATTTTCCAACCGGGTTGTTTGTTTTTAATAATGGTTTTAAAATCAAATCGGGCATACATTCTAATGCCTGCTAAATCTACTTGTTTAAAAAAACCATCTTTGGTATAAAGCTGTTTTGATTCTTTTACCGGACCTTGAAAAACAATTTTCAATTCCCAATCTTTTAAGGCAGCATCCACCATTTTTTTAGCGATGCCCAACCCTCTTTGGTTAGCATCTACCCACACACAACTGTACCAAGCTACTTTTTCAGTTGTTCCTTTATGAATAATGTTTTCTACCAACAAAAGTCTGTATCCAACAATTCTATCATCTAACATCGCCAAATAAAGAATTACATCATCTTTATCAGCTCTGGGGTTGTTAATGTGAGAAATAGCTCTTTGCTTAGAAATAGGATAATCAGGTAGGTGTTTAAAAGCTCCCGAATGGATAAATTCCTCGAGTTGAGCAGTGGTATATGATTTTATGGTTACAGCCATTTACAACTGGTTTACGAACTGATGTGTCTTTCTTTTTTCTCCGGATAAATATCATCTATGGTAACCAAAATAGCCGTCTCCTCTACTCCACCAAAATCAGGATTAAGAGCCGTTCCAAAAGATTTCATAGTGTCAGATATTTTCATGTACGTATTAATTAGCGGAGGAACTGATTCTCCATAACTTTTTAAATACTGATACAATGATTTTAATCCTTCATCAAAATTTTTATCCCTTATCAATTTCTTTATTTCCCTTAAATCGGTATTGATTTCTATTGGATGAATAGGCGTTACCAAGTTTTCCAAATCAGGAAAATAAGAATTCATAAAATAAAGTAAGGCATTGCGTGCTTGCTTATTATAGCTTGAATACATGGTTACTTTACCAAAAAAATACTTGATGTGTGGATAGTTGATAATGATAGAACCCAATCCATCCCAAATGTTATCTAATGCAAAAATGCCTTTTCTGGAGCTTCCTCCTCCTGCTTGATAGAGTGGTTGTACCCAAGATCTTCCCAATTCTATAGTGTAAGGCAAATACTCTTTAATAAACTTATCCGAAAAATTAAAATAATACTTGGTAGAAAGCAAAATTTCTCCCGATGGAGATATGGCTGTAGAGCAGTCTTTAAAACGGTAGCCGCTTACTATTTCTCTGTCTTCTCTATCGTAAACGATTAGTTGCTCGTAGCAATTTTCTGAAGTATCAAAATCATCTAAATCAATATCTTTACCTGTTCCTCCTCCCGCTTGCGAAAAAGAAAGCTCTCTTAACCTACCAATTTCCTTAAGCACATTAGGAGCGTTATGATAGTTTACTATGTAAATGTCATTATCTCCTTTGTTGGTTTTTTTAACAAACCTTTCCGGAGTAAGTTCTTTTTCAAGCAATGCTCTGTCAACTGGTTGCATCATTGTTAACTTATTGGTTAATCGTTATTGTCAATTGTCAATTGTTAATCGTTATTTGTAATCTTCCGACTTCGGTCTTCGGTCTTCCATCTATTAATCTCTAATCCTTCAATTCATACACTTTCTTTTTTACCCATTCTGCCCAATATTTATCAGGCTTATCATTTTCAAATTTGGTATAAGAAATAGGTTTTCCAAAAGTTATGGTAATGGTTTTATTTTTTTGTTTAAACGTTTCTTTTGCCAAAAATAGCATTTCTATATTAGCTTTTATGCCTAAAAACTTTCTAAAATTAGCTAATCTGTAAAAAAAGTTAGACAACTTACCGTCTACATGAATAGGCACAACGTCTTTATGATGTCGTTTTGCTTGGGAAATAAAGGTTTTTTTCCATTCTAAATCTCTAATTTTTCCCTTGGTTTTTCTACTTACCAATCCGGCAGGAAAAACAAAAACTGCTCTATCGGAAGAAAAAAGTTCATTAACACTGTTGAGCGATTGTTTAGAATTGCTACCGTGTTTATTTACCCCAACAAAAAGTCCGTTTAAATTTTTTAGGTGTAACAAAATATCATTTACTACAAACTGTACATCTTTACGATGATTTTTTAGGGCAGTAACAATTGCCAACGCATCTACTCCGCCTAAGGGATGATTAGAAGCTAAAATACATCCACCGCTTTTAGGAACATTTTCTATTCCTTTTACTTTTACTTTAATATTGAATCGATGAATAATATCTTCTGCAAAATCGTAATCGAATTTGTCTTTATTCTCTATTAAAATAGTATTAATATCCTCTTGGTGTATGGTTCTTTTTAAGTAACTAATAACAAAACCCGGAAGCCATTTTAATACTTTCGGGTTTTTATTAGCAATAATTCCTTCTACATCAATTAGCTGTTGTTCCAAAAGATTTAAGTTTAAAAAAAAGTAAAAGTAATTATAAATTTTTATGTGTTCCATCGCAAAAAGCTCCTTTGGTAGACTGTTTACATCCACACCAAGCTACTCTTCTGTCTTCATCAAAAACTTCAATTGTTGGGGTAAATGAAGAGCCTTTATGAGAGCCATCGCAATAAGGTTGTTTGGTGCTTTTTCCGCAAGCACACCAAGCGTATTTTCCTGCTTTCTCTTCTTTTACATAAGGTGATTTCTGAGCTATTGTAGGCTTTTCCATAATTGTTAGTTTTTTTAGTTTGTTAAAAGTCTAAATTAAGCATTTTTAGTCTATGCTGTAAAAAAATAAGCCCCATACTTTATTCTTTTTAGGATGTGATGTCATTTCGAGCAATGTTTTTTTGTGCTGTTGTAAAACAGTACTGAAAAAACGAAGTCGAGCAATCTTCTTATTCATTAACCTATACACCCCCATTAAGAAACACAATTCCTAAGTAACAAGATATCTCAACTTCATTTTACTAAGCTTCGTTCCGCAGCTTGTAAAATCTTGTTCGATATGACAAGGAACTAACTTAACACGAACGACATCTGCTTGTCTCAAGAGGAGATGAGATGGTTACTTGAAAGAAAAACAGCATCAAAATATTACGAATACAAACACCCACTTTCTTAAAAAACAGGATGAACCGGTTTATTGTTCAATGCCTTTTCAATTTCTGCCATTACTTCCGGTGTTAGCTTTGCTTTTGCTTCAATGGCTTTAAAGTTTTCTTCTAGCTGGCTTAACTTGCTTGCTCCCAACATTACTGTACTTACATTTTCATTTTTTAAACACCATGTAATTGCCAATACAGGAAGACTTAATCCTAATTTTTTAGCAATTTTCTCCAATTGAGCTACTTTGTCTAAATTTTCTTTGGTAACTACTGAATCTTTTAACCAATCCATACCTTCCATAACCAAACGGGTATCTTTTGGTTGCGCTTTTTGATTGTATTTACCTGTCAACACACCTGATGCCAATGGCGACCAAATGGTTGTTCCTAAACCAACTGTTTTATAAATCTGATTAAATTCCACTTCTACTTTTTGTCTGTGCAACATGTTATACTGAGGTTGCTCCATAGTCGGACCGATTAAATTGTATTGTTTAGCTACCATGTGTGCTTCCATAATTTCCTGAGCACTCCATTCCGATGTTCCCCAATACAAAATCTTACCTTGAGTAATTAAATTATGCATTGCCCAAACGGTTTCTTCAATAGGTGTATTTTTATCAGGACGATGACAGAAAAACAAATCTAAATAATCTACTTGTAATCTGTCTAACGCTTGGTGGCAAGCTTCAAAAATATGTTTTCTGCTCAGTCCGTTTTGGTTGGGCTTGGTGTTTTCTGTGCCTCTATATCCAAAAAAAACTTTACTGGAAACCACATAAGAATCTCTGTCCCATTTCATTTTCTTTAGGATTTTTCCCATTACTATTTCAGATTCGCCACGAGCATAAATTTCTGCATTATCAAAAAAGTTGACACCATTATCGTAAGCCAATTTCATTAAATCTTCAGCAATGTTATTTCCTATTTGCTTTCCAAAAGTTAACCAACTACCTAATGATAGTTCACTCAATTGTAATCCTGATTTTCCTAATCTTCTGTATTCCATAGTTTTAATTGTTTTTAAGGTTTTAAATTAATCCCCTATCATTACCGGAGTATTTTGCTTTGTATAATCAGCATAAGCTTTCATAATTGCTGAGAACATTAAATCTCCCATCACTTTATAACCATCGGTAGTTAAGTGAATTTTATCTGTTTTTGCCAAGCCGTTTTTTTGCCAAGTTTTTATAGATCCTAATCCTCCCATAACATGATACATGTCCCACATGGCAGCATTATGTTTGGTTGCTAACCTAATCATAGCTAAGCGAGCTTCTTCCACTCTTTTGTTAGGATATCTTCTTTTGTAATAACTATCGTTATTGGTTACAAAAATAAAGTTAGTTTTAGGTGATACAGATTTAATCCAATCTACTAAAGTATCGTAATTATTTTCATAGCAATTACCACAAAAACCAGGGTCGTAAGCATCATTAATGCCTATACAAAAAATCACTAAATCGGGTTTGATGGTTTGCAAATGTTGTTTAAAAAGTGTTGCTCTTAAATAGCTTGATGTACTTGCTCCGTTAACTCCAATTGAGTGATAAACTACTCCCGGATCATCATTCTCTAAGCTTATTCCATACAATTCAAAAGGTTGCGAAGCAGAGTCATTTTTATAAATGGTAAAATCAACCTCTTTTTTATAACCTGCAAAAACAAATTCGGTATAACCAATACTATCGTTTACAGTTATAGCAACACAAGTATCTTTAGTAAGTTCTATACAATAACCCAAGCTATCTTGATTATGAAAAATCTTGATGCGTTTAAAGTCATAATCAGGGGTATTATCTCCTCTAAACTGAATGGTAAAAGAAGCCAAACTATCAGCTGTTGTCGCTGTAATTCCGGAAACTCCCCAAGTAGCATAATGTTTACTTACTGAATTTCTAAATCCTTGCCATTCTCCTGTATAGTTGACTTCATAATAATAAGGATTATTGGTTTTAGCTAACTTGAAAGGGAACAAAAAGCCTCTACCACCATTAAGGTTGGGCGATATGTTATGAAAATTCTTTCTTAGTTGGTCGGACCAAATATCTGCCTGAATGTGAGAACCACCCATTTGCATAATGTTCACTTTTCCTTTTCCTTCAAACATGAGCGTGTCTAACTTTGCATAGAAATCATTTAAGTTAGCTCCGTCATGATAAAAATGTAAATAATTAGAATCGTATTGTATAAAATCATGTTGCGGCAATATGTGTGGATTTTCCTGAGCAACAGTAATTTGTTGAAATAAAAAAATGCTAAAAAAAGTTCCTAAAATTTTATTAATCATCTACTAAACGTATTTAAAAACAAAAATACCAAAGAAAACAAGTCGATTTTGGCGGAATGCCATTAGGTTTTTAACAATGTGAGTTGGTTATTTAATTTAAACCCAATCTCCATTACATCTTAACACTTGCTCTATTATATCTCTTACACAACCTTCTCCTCCATTTCTATCTGAAATATAGTCTGAAATTTTTTTGATTTCTATGGCAGCATTTTTAGGACAAGTTGCCACACCACATTGTTGCATCACTTCAAAATCAGGAATATCATCTCCCATGTACAATATATTTTCTTTTTGTAATTGATGTGTTGCAACATACTTATTAAAAATTTCAATTTTATTATCCACTTTAAGAAATACATCGTTTATACCTAAGCCATTTAATCTTAACTTAACTGCTTCAGATCTTCCTCTGGAAATAACTACCACTTTATACCCTTTTTTAACTGCATGTTGTAAAGCAAATCCATCTTTATTATTCATTTTTCTTACTTGCTCTCCGTTTGGTAACAACAATACTGAGCCATCTGTAAGCACTCCGTCCACATCAAAAATAAAAGTAGTTATTTGGGGTAATAATTCTTTAAAATTTGCCATAGTAATATCTCATAATTTAAGCTCCCAAAATTACACATTAGATTAGCAGCTTCTACAAAATAAAAAAACCTTTATAAAAAAACTAAATGCTTAACTCAACAGTCTAAAAAAATGTTTCTATATTTACGAACATGGAAAGTATCAGCATATCAACTACTCAAAATGTAAGTATTAGTTATGCTATTGCCAGCTTAGGCGATAGAATTTTAGCCACTTTATTAGACTACCTTATCTTTTTAGCTTACTTTGTTATCGTGTTTTATACATTATCTGTTTTTAATGTTATAAACGATTTAGGGTTTCTCTCAAGTTTAATTTTTTTGCCCATTTTATTTTATGACTTATACTGCGAACTGCTTTTTAATGGTCAGAGTTTTGGGAAATACCTAATGAAAATAAAGGTAGTTAAGATAGACGGAACTCAACCCGGCTTCGGAAGTTACTTATTACGTTGGATGTTTAGAATTTTAGAAGGAGGTCATTTTTTAAATGGATTAATTGCCATTTTAACTATATTAGTAAATGGAAAAGGTCAGCGTATAGGAGATATTGCTGCCAAAACAAGTGTTATAAAGCTAAAAAAGAAAATTGCTTTAGAAGATGGTTTTCTAAATATTTCTGATGATAATTACGCTATCGTTTTTAGAGAAGTGGAGCAACTTAATGAGAAAGATATTTCTATTATCAGAGAAGTTTTTAATCATGCAAGAAGCAAAAACCGATTAGACATTGTCAATCAACTGTCCGAAAAAACCAAAAGCACACTAAACATAACTACTTCTATGAAAAGTATTGAGTTTCTTAATACCATTATAAAGGATTATGAGTATTATCACTCTAACTCAATGAGGGTTTAAAGTTGGGAGGCCGAAGTCAGAAGACGGAAGTTTGCAATTAAAAATTCTATTATTTAAAATTACCTATGAATTTCATCTCCTTTGGCATCATAAAAATGATATTCAAGGAAGTTTTGTGCTGTTGATGGAATAACCTCTACGCTTGCTTTAAACTTAGATTCCCATTCTTTTCTTAACGAAGATAAAAATCCTTTTCTTTTATTGATATAAGCCTCCAAAAATGGATGAACAGTAATACTAATTTTATTAATGTTTAATTGTTGAGTAATATAACGTAGGTTATTTTCAATTTCATCAACCAATAAAACTGTTGACTGAACTTCTCCTTTACCACCACAACAAGGACATTTTTCGGAAGTTTTAATTTCCATTTCCGGACGAACTCGCTGACGGGTAATTTGTACTAATCCGAATTTACTTGGAGGAAGAATGTTATGCTTCGCTCTATCGAGCTGCATAAACTCTTGCATTTTTTCATAAAGCTTCTTTCTGTTTTCTGCTTCTTTCATATCAATGAAATCAACAACAACAATTCCTCCCATATCTCTCAACCTAAGTTGACGAGCAATTTCTTCAGCAGCTTCTAAGTTTACTTCAAGTGCATTTTCTTCTTGAGTTTTATCCTTCTTCTTCCCTCTTTGTCCGCTATTTACATCAATAACATGTAATGCCTCTGTATGTTCTATAATAAGATAAACACCTGTTTTTAAAGTTACATTTTTTCCAAATAAAGATTTTATTTGTCTTTCAATACCATATTGCTCAAAAATAGGAGATTTACCAGTATACTGTTTTAATATTTTTTCTTTATCGGGAGCTATTGAACTTAAAAAGGTTTTAACTTCATTAAAAAGAGCTTCATCATCAATATGAATACTGCTGAAATCTTTATTTAATAAATCTCTTAATAAGGAAGAAGTTCTATCTATTTCTCCAAGAATTTTTTTAGGAGCATGAGCATTTTTAAGGTTGTTAAAAACAGTTTCCCAACGCAGCGTCAAATCATTCATATCAGCATGCAAATCAGCAACTTTTTTGTTTTTGGCAACCGTTCTAATAATTACTCCAAAACCTTTAGGTTTAATGCTTTTAATAAGTCTTATCAATCTTTCTCTTTCTTCAGCATCTTTAATTTTTTGAGAAACAGAAACTTTATTGGAGAAAGGTACTAACACCAAATATCGTCCGGCAATAGAAATTTCCGAACTTAACCTAGGCCCTTTTGTAGATATAGGTTCCTTGGCAATTTGTACTAAAATTTGATCTGAAGATTTTAATGTTTTTTCAATTTTACCTGTTTTTTCAATTTCAGGTTCAAATTCAAAATCTAATGCTGAAGAATTAATTCTTCCTCCGGCAACACCTTTGGTAAATTTTGCGAAAGAATTAAATTTTGCTCCTAAATCTAAATAGTGCAAAAAAGCATCCTTTTCGTAGCCAACATTTACGAAAGTTGCATTTAATCCCGGCATAATTTTTCTTACTTTACCGAGATAAATATCACCTACTGAAAAATTATTATTGGTTTTCTCCTTGTGTAATTCTACTAATTTTCCATCTTGAAGAATGGCTATAACAACCTCATTAGGTGAAGAACTTATTACTAACTCTACACTCATTCTAATAGACTTTTGAAAAACATCTTTGTTGAAAACAATTATCTTAGTTGCTAACGTGATGTATAAATAACGCAACTAAATAAACAAAAGGCTGATAAATAAGAAAAACTAGTATCCCAAAACAGGATACTAGTTTCTTAAAAATCATTTGCTTAAAATAAAGAACTGAAAAATAATTTCAGACCCTAAAAAGAATAATTATTTTTTCTTGTGTCTGTTTTTTCTAAGTCTTTTTTTACGCTTGTGCGTAGCCATCTTATGTCTTTTTCTTTTTTTACCGCTTGGCATAATGTCTTTATTTTATATGTTTAATACTTTATTACTTCAATTTTTGAAGTCGCAAATGTAAACTAAAATTTTATTATTTCACATTTTTTTTCACTTTCTCTACAAAAGATTTTGCAGGCTTGAAAGCAGGAATGTTGTGAGCAGGTATAATAATAGTTGTATTTTTTGAAATGTTTCTACCAGTTTTTTCAGCTCTTCTTTTAACAACAAAACTACCGAACCCTCTTAAATACACATTATTACCTTCTTCTAAAGATTTTCTAACTGTTTTCATAAATTCTTCTACAGTAGTTTGTACTGTTAATTTTTCAATTCCTGTTTTCTCTGAAATTTTAGAAACGATATCCGCTTTTGTCATTTTTTAATACTTTTTAAGTTTATATTAATTTAATTTTTACTTATCAATAAATCTACCTGTGTAAATTCGAGTGCAAATATAAGAGTTAAAGTACATTTAACTCTAATACGTTAAAAAACATTAACATATTTTAGCTTAACCATTTAAAACTTTCGACAAACAAATGCTTTCGCCTAACTGTTTGATTAATAATCTCAACAAAATACAACATTATTCTTTCGTAATTTTGTCTTCTTAACTAATTTTATTTAATGCATTTTTCTGATAATTTAATTTCTTGGTACAAGCAAAACAAACGCGACTTACCCTGGCGAAATACCACCAATCCATACAACATATGGTTGTCGGAAATAATATTGCAACAAACCAGAGTGAACCAAGGCTTATCTTATTATTATAAGTTTATAGAACATTATCCAACTGTAAACGACTTAGCAACTGCTTCCGAACAAGAAGTGTTAAAACTTTGGCAAGGACTAGGATATTATTCTCGTGCCAGAAACTTACATGCAACAGCTAAAGTTATTGCTAAAGAATATAAAGGTGTGTTTCCTAATGATTACACCAGCATTTTATCCTTAAAAGGAATTGGTGAATATACTGCTGCTGCCATTGCTTCTTTTGCTTATCAACTCCCCTATCCTGTTGTGGATGGAAATGTTTTTAGAGTACTTGCCAGAATCTATGGAATTGATACTCCTATTGATACTCCGCTAGGAAAAAAAACTTTCTATACATTGGCTAACGAGTTAATCAATAAAAAACAAGCAGCATTACACAACCAAGCAATAATGGAGTTTGGAGCATTAGTTTGCACTCCTAAAAATCCCGATTGTGAAAGTTGTGTTTTTAATAACTCTTGTGCTGCCCTTGCTAATAAACAAATAGACTTATTACCTGTTAAATCTAAAAAGATAAAGCAAACTAATAGATACTTTAATTATTTAATTATTGAAAATAACCATTCAGAAACGTTTATTGCCGAAAGAAAAAACAGCGACATATGGAAAGGCTTATACGATTTCCCTTTAATAGAAACACTAGGAAAAATCTCCTCTTTTAATGAATTGAGCAACCAACCCACTTTTCAACAATTAATTCCCGAATCGGCTACTTTAGTATTAAACAAAGTTTCATCAGAAACCAAACACATCTTATCTCATCAAAAAATATATGCTACCTTTTGGCATATAACTACAGATAAAACTGAGTATTTAGAAACAAATTTTAGAAAAATAAACAGTTCATCCATTAATAATTATCCTTTGCCAAAACTCATAGAAAATTATGTTAAAACATGATTTTGATATTTTTTTTAATATTCATATTTTTTTACTACATTTGATATTGTAAAAAATAACATTTATTATGGCTGGAATTAACAAAGTAATATTGGTAGGAAACTTGGGTAAAGACCCGGAAGTTAGATATTTAGAAGGCGGTACAGCTGTAGCTAACTTCCCTTTAGCAACCTCTGAAAACTATACCGACAGAAGCTCTGGAGAAAAGAAAACCATTACTGAATGGCACAATGTTGTTTTATGGAGAGGTTTAGCAGAAATTGCTGAAAAATACCTCAAAAAAGGAAACCAGGTTTATATTGAAGGTAAACTAAGAACCAGAAAATGGCAAGATAAAGACGGACATGATAGATATACTACTGAAATTGTTGGCGACAGCATGCAAATGTTAGGAAGAAAAGATGATAATTCATCTTCAGATGCTGCTCAACAAAGCAAATCATCCGGAACTTCTTCTTCGGCACAAATAGATAACGAACCATCTGAAACAGATGATTTACCATTTTAATAACTAAAATTAGTAACTGAAAATTGGACGATCCTCTACCTGCCCTGCAACACACACATTTTGTAATTACTTCAATTCTTAATTCAATTGATTTAGTAACTTCTATTGAATTAATAGTTGTGTTATTTTTATTGGTTTTTTCAGGCTTAATTTCCGGTTCAGAAATAGCCTACTTCTCTCTATTACCAAAAGATTTAGAAGAAGAACAAAACACAAAATCAGCATCTCTTTCTCGAGTGAAAAAATTGCTTTACGACCAAAAAAGATTGTTAGCAACAATACTTGTCTCCAATAATTTAATAAACGTAGGATTAATCTTATTAACTACTTTAGTTATTAATCAGCTTATCAATTTCTCTTCTCTGCCAGACTATATTAGCTTTGGTATTCAAGTAATAGGTATTACCTTTATTATTCTACTTTTTGGAGAGGTAATTCCAAAAATTTATGCCACAAAAAATGCCTTGTTTTTATCTAAATTTATGAGTTTTCCACTCAGCTTTCTTTCTTTCATACTTTATCCGCTTAGCTATGTTTTAATGACTTTTTCAAGTGTTATTGACAAACATATTAAACAAAGAGGTTTAGATGTTACTGTTGAAGACTTGTCTCATGCTTTAGATTTAACATCAGACATTGAAGAGGATAATGATGAACATAAAATTCTTAAGGGGATTATTAAATTTGGTGAAACTAGTGTAAAGCAAATTATGACTGCAAGAGTTGATGTTGTCGCGCTAGAGAAAAATCTACCTTATTCATCTGTACTCGAAACTATTTTAGATTCGGGCTATTCCAGAATTCCGGTTTTTGAAGAGTCTTTTGATACCATAGTTGGCGTTATTTATATTAAAGATTTGTTAGCCCATATTGAAGAAAAAGCAGACTTTGAATGGACAAAATTATTACGAACACCTTTCTTTGTTCCTGAAAATAAAAAACTGGATGATTTACTATCCGAATTTCAGGAAAAGAAAATGCACCTTGCTATTGTAGTAGATGAATATGGCGGAACCTCCGGAATTGTTTCTTTAGAAGATATTTTAGAAGAGATTGTTGGTGAAATTAGTGATGAGTTTGATGATGAAGATATTACCTACTCTAAATTAGATGATAACAACTATGTTTTTGATGGTAAAACAGCCTTAAATGATGTCTTTAAAATTATTAATATTGATGATGACGAATTTTTTGGTGATGAAAAAATTGATGCTGAATCGCTTGCAGGATTGGTAATTGAAATAGCCGAAAAAATCCCACAAAAAAATGAGAAAATAACGCTGAAAAATCTAACCTTTACTGTTGAAGCCTCTGATAAAAGGAGAGTAAAAAGAATTAAACTAACCGTAAGTAATTAATTTATATTGCCAATAAAATCTTACCTTTGTTGGAGATGGAAATTAACACACATTAATCTTATTTATTATGCAAATTCAATTCAACACAGACAATAACATTTCAGGAACAGATCAACTAAAAGAAAAACTTAGTACTATTTTAACTGATGATTTAAGTAGATTTAAAGATAAAATTACTCGCTTAGAAGTGCACCTTTCTGATGAAAACGGAAAAAAATCTGTTGGCAAGGATAAAAGATGTATGTTAGAAGCTCGTGTTGAAAACCTTAAACCCATTGCTGTTACTAGCGATGCAACAAATATTGAACAAGCGGTTATTACTGCTTCTGAAAAACTTGCTGCTGCTTTAACTACCACTTTAGGAAAAATTAGAACGTACTAAGCATTCTACTATTATCAAACCTACTAAAACTTAATGTTATGAATACAGAAGAAAAAGAATGGAATGATAAAATCATGCAAAAAACTGCTGAAATCCAGAAAAACCATCCGGAGTTAATAGAGTTTTTGAACGAAATGCCAATGACCATTCCCAATAAAAATAATCCGGAAGTTACCGTCCAAAACCTAAAAAAGTATTACCAATCGCTTTGCGACTTGATAGATAATAAGAAATAAATTGGTTGAAGAATAACCTATTTAAACAAATAGGTTATATTATTTTGTTTACCCAAGAGAATCTCCACCACCAACTCTTTGGTTAATGGTTTATCTGCTGCTTGTTTTCTAACATCTTCAAATGAATAAAGAAAATTGCAACCATTTTTGTATTCACTGCATCCATAGGCGGTTTTGCCTTTTATTATCTCTCCTTTTTTGCATTTCGGACAAATTAAAGCATCGCTTTTAGCAGCTTTCGTTTTCTTAGCTGATGTTGGAGTTAACACCAATTCAAACTGGTCATTTAAACTTACAACACCATCAATTTTTTCGCCATTTTCTTTAAAACCTTTAATGGTTGTTGATTTTCCTTTGGTTACAATTTGAAGAATTTGTTTTTCCGTAAGCTTCTTTTCTTTAAAAGTAAAAGGCAATAGAAATTTACACCCATTAGTATATTCACTACAACCATAAGCGGTTTTGCCTTTAAGCATATTGCCTTTTTCACATTTCGGACAACTTGCTGTTGCAATTCCTGATGTTTTCTTGTTGGTTTTCGTTTCAGCTTGATGCGTTACGTGAGATATTTGAGCACTATTTTGCTCCATTCTAACTTCATACACCAAATCATCCACCATTTTTTTCATGTTCTTGATAAAAGTACCTGCATTGTAAGCACCTTTTTCAATTTGTTGTAATTGCTTTTCCCATGTTCCTGTTAGCTCGGCAGAAACTAATATTTTGTTCTTTATCGTGTCTATCAATTGAATTCCGGTAGTGGTAGGCAATAATTGTTTTTTATTTCTGACAATGTATTTTCTTTTAAATAAGGTTTCTATAATATTGGCTCTGGTTGATGGTCTTCCAATACCATTTTCTTTCATCAGTTCTCGCAATTCTTCATCATCAACTTGCTTACCGGCAGTTTCCATAGCTCTTAATAAAGTTGCTTCTGTAAACATTTTTGGTGGTTTGGTTTCTTTCTCTAAAAAACTTGGCTCATGTGGTCCTTTTTCTCCTTTCTTAAAAGCCGGAAGTACGTCAGGTTCTTTTTCTTCAGCTCCAGGAATTTCAAAAACTACCCTCCACCCTTTTTCGGTAATTACTTTTCCAGTTGTTTTAAAAGCTACATCAGCTGCTTTACCAATAACTGCTGTATTATCTACAGAACAATCATCATAAAAAACAGCTATAAAACGCCTTACAATTATATCGTAAACTTTTTGCTCGTGAACACTCAATGAATTCTGAACGCCTGTTGGTATAATAGCATGGTGATCGGTAACTTTTTTATCATTAAACACTTTAGATGATTTTCTAATTTTCTTTCCTAATAAAGGTTGTGTTAATTGCTGATAGTTGGTCAACTTTTCCAAAATACCTTTTACTTTCGGATAAACATCATTTGGTAAAAATGTAGTGTCCACTCTTGGATAAGTTACTACCTTCTGCTCGTAAAGTTTTTGAACTGTTTTAAGGGTATCATCAGCAGAAAAGCTAAATTTATTATTACAGTAAACCTGCAAGCCTGTTAAATCAAATAACTTTGGAGCATATTCTTTCCCTTTCTTTTTCTCTACAGAAACTATTTCAAAATCGCTCTCTTTAACTTTATTAGCTAATTTCTCTCCATCTTCTTTTTTTAAAAACCTACCTTCTTCGCAATTAAATAAGGTATCTCTGTAAAGCGTTTGTAATTCCCAAAAAAGCGTTGGTTTAAAGTTTTCTATTTCTTTAAACCTGTTTACTACCATTGCTAAGGTTGGTGTTTGCACTCTTCCTATAGATAACACCTGCTTATAACCGCCATGTTTAATAGTGTATAGGCGAGTAGCATTCATTCCCAACAACCAATCTCCTATAGCTCTAGAAAATCCGGCATAATATAAATTATCATATTTTTCTGAAGGTTTTAAATTGTCAAAACCTTCTTTAATAGCTTCAGTAGTTAATGAGGAAATCCATAATCGTTTTACTTCACCTTTGTATCCTGCTTGCTCCAACACCCAACGCTGAATAAGTTCTCCCTCTTGTCCGGCATCACCACAGTTTATGACTAAGGTAGCATTATCAAATAAAGTTTTTATAATGTTGAACTGCTTTTGTATTCCAGCATTATCAGCCACTTTGGTTTTAAATTTTTCGGGCAACATAGGCAAGTTGTTCAAATTCCAACTTTTCCAATAATCTTTATAATCGTGTGGTTCAAAAAGAGTACATAAATGTCCAAAAGTGTAGGTTACAGCATAACCATTACCTTCAAAATAACCATCTCGCTTGGTATTGGCACCAAGCACACTGGCAATTTCTCTGGCTACACTGGGTTTTTCGGCAATGCAAACTTTCATTTTGTATAATAAAATAGCTTTTTACAAATTAATGGTTTTTTTACAATAATTCATAATCTGGAATATCCTCCAAAAAAGTGTAAGACTCGTTTTCAAAGTCTATTTTACAACAATAATGATTCATCCCATTGGTTACTAAAAGATAAGGTACTTTAAAAACCATATTATATCGGGCTATTTGTTCAAAAGTAGCTTCCGATATTTTTATATGTGGAGCTTTACACTCTACCAAAAACAAAGGTTGTAATTGTTGATTATAAATTAACACATCTGCTCTTTTTTGCATTTCGTTAAACACTAAACCTTTTTCTATTACAATAAACGATTTAGGAAAATGCTTGTGATTTATTAAAAAACTAACCACGTGTTGTCTTACCCATTCTTCAGGAGTTAGAACCAAGTATTTTTTACGAATAACATCAAAAATGTATTCCTTATCATGCTCTCGCTTAACTTTGTAATCGTATTCGGGTAAGTTGAGTTGATGCATATTAATACTAAGGTATATGCATGTATTTATGCGTTTGTAAAGAAATTGACCATTGTGTATGTTTTTTCACATACTCAATAATTAAAGGTAACATTTTTTCTTGACTACTCCACTCGGGTTGTAAGTACAAACGACAATGCTTCTTCACTTTTGCCGCATGTTCTTCCGCCCACTTAAAATCATTTTTATTGTGAATAATTACTTTAAGTTCATCTGCATAATGGTAAGCATCATCAAGTGGTGGCATATTTTTTTTTGGAGATAAACAATACCAATCCCAACTTCCACTACTTTGATGAGCGCCTGAAGTTTCTAAAAAAACTTCTACCCCTATAGCTTTTAGCTGATTAGTAATGTAATCTAAATTATACAACAAAGGTTCCCCTCCTGTTATTACTATAGCTTTCGCTTCAATTTTAATAATGTTCTCTATAATTTGTTGTACATCTACCAACGGATGTAAATCCGGATTCCAACTTTCTTTTACATCACACCAATGACAACCAACATCGCACCCTCCAACACGAATAAAATAAGCAGCTTTCCCTGTATTATATCCTTCTCCCTGAACAGAATAAAATTCTTCCATTATCGGCAACATTTTACCTTCTACAAGTTCATCCTGTTGCTCTTCACTCAGTTTTTTATTTATTAAAGTATTTATCATACCGCAAAAATAAGATTTGTTTTTCTATATTCTATTTATAGTATTTTTACTTAGTTGTTTAATTGTTTTTGTAACATAAATACTTAATACTCGTAAAACGCCCAATATCAACCAAAAAACAACTGCATGAGACAACTGAAAATTACACAGCAGGTAACCAATAGAGAAACCATTTCATTGGAAAAATACCTTCAGGATATTTCTAAATTAGACATGATTACCGCTGATGAAGAAGTAGAGTTAGCCAGAAAAATTAAAGCAGGTGATATGAATGCTCTCGAAAAATTAGTCAGAGCTAACTTGCGTTTTGTAATATCTGTTTCTAAGCAATACCAAAATCAAGGGTTAACACTTCCTGATTTAATTAATGAAGGAAATATTGGTTTGATAAAAGCTGCCGAAAGATTTGACGAAACCAGAGGTTTTAAATTTATTTCTTACGCAGTGTGGTGGATACGCCAATCTATTTTACAAGCCATAGCAGAACAAGCCCGTATTGTTCGTTTACCCTTAAATAAAATTGGTAATATTTCTAAAATAAATAAAGCTTTTACTTCATTAGAACAATTTCATGAAAGAGAACCTTCTGTAGAAGAAATTGCCGATTTGCTTGATATTACTACAAATGAAGTGAGTGATTTCCTTAAAATTTCTGGAAGACACATTTCTGTTGATGCTCCACTTTCTGATAATGAAGACTCGGGAAGTATGTTAGATTTAATGAGCGATGAAAATGTTTTAAATTCTCCCGATAAAGAACTGACAAATGAATCTTTACGAAGTGAAATTGAACGTTCTTTATCTACACTTTCTCCCAGAGAAGCTACTGTTTTAAAAATGTACTACGGAATTGGGTATAAAAACCCACTTACCTTAGATGAAATAGGCAGAAGCCTTGACTTAACAAGAGAAAGAGTTCGTCAGATAAAAGAAAAATCTTTACGAAGATTAAAACAAACATCAAGAAGTAATTTGCTCAGACCATTTTTAGGTTAATCATGTCTAGCTCCTTTTAAAATTCTAAAAGCATGGAGAATAGCAGGAAAAACTGCCTCCATACTTTCTTTTGCTCCATTAGTTGAACCTGGCAATGCCAACACCAACGAATCTTTTATAACTCCTGCAACACTTCTAGACAACATAGAGTAAGGTGTTCTATCTTGTCCGTAAGCTCTAATTGCTTCTTCTATTCCTTTAATCTCTCTATCTAACAATGGGCGAAGTGCTTCGGGAGTAACATCTCTTGAAGACAATCCTGTTCCTCCTGTATAAATAATTAAATTCACTTTTTCATTCGCATAAAAAACAGCTTTTTCTGCAATAATTGCTTTTTCATCAGGAATAATAATGTAATCTGCTATGGTAACGCCACATTCCTTTAATTTATCGATAATAGCTTTTCCTGCTTTATCTTCTTTTTGTCCTTGCGAAATAGTATCGGAACAAACAATTACCGCAGCCTTTAAATCTTGCCTGAATTTATCTTTAAAGTCAGACTTTCCTCCTTTTTTATCTAATAATTTTATCTGATGAATCTCTATTCCTTTATCGATAGGTTTTAGCATATCATACATATTCAACGCTACTAAACTAGCCCCATGCATGGCTTCCACTTCCACTCCTGTTTTATAAATGGTTTTTACAGTAATGTAGATGTAAATAGCTAAATCTTTAATCTCATAATCAATAGTGGTAGCTTCTATGGGCATAGGATGACAGTCTGCCAACAACAAAGCAGTTTTCTTAACACCTAATAACCCTACAGCTTTACTCATAGCAAACACATCTCCTTTAGGAACTTTATTCTCTTTAATAGCAGTTATGGTTTCTGGTTTACTCACTTTTACAATGGCTTGAGCAGTTGCAATTCTTAGTGTGTTATTTTTATGCGTTATATCTATCATCTATTAAAAAATTATCTTCATCCAAAATTCGATAAAATAATGCTTTTTTTAAATGATTTAACTCATATCTTTGAATTTGATTAGAAATTAACGAATAACCCATAATATGAAAGAACAAGAATTTACCATTAGATATAAAGAATACCAAAACGATGAATTACATCTTTTGCCTGAACAAACCCAACAATTAATTCAGTTAGCAGATGAAAACCTTAAAAATGCCTATGCCCCTTATTCAAATTTTGAAGTAAGTGCTGTACTTCAACTTACCAACAACGAAATAATAAAAGGAACAAATCAGGAAAATGCAGCTTATCCATCAGGAACTTGTGCCGAAAGAGTGGCTGTTTTTTATGCTAGTTCAAAATACCCTAATGAAAAAATAAAAGAAATAATTATTACCACAACAAAAAACAACCAAACACCTCTTTCTCCCTGTGGTTCTTGTCGTCAAGCACTTATAGAGTACGAAAAAAAGCAACAAGCACCAATAAGAGTAGTTTTAAAATCAGGAAATTCCGCTGTTTGGGTTTTTAATAGTATTGCTGATTTGCTTCCCTTTGCTTTTGATGCCAATCAGTTACTTGATAAATAATTCATTTTGTTAAAGAAGTGTTAATGCATATAAGACAGAAGTGCTTTCTTCTTAAATTTGGGAAGTATTTATCAATTATTATTAACCTATAAATAAATTAAACTATGAAAAAAATTATTTTATCATTAAGTATATTACTAGCTTCTGCAGCAGTAATCAATGCTCAAACGGCAGATGGTGCTACACCTATCCAAAATGAAAATGCAGCAGTTATTTCTTTTGAACAAGAAGTTGTCGATTATGGAACTATTGAACAAGGAGCTGATGGTGTAAGAGAATTTGTATTCACGAACACAGGAAAAAGTCCATTAATTATTTCTAATGCAGTAGGAAGCTGTGGATGTACTGTTCCTACTTGGCCAAAAGAACCTATTAAACCAGGTCAAAAAGCAGCTATTAAAGTAAAATACGATACTAAAAGAATTGGTGCTATTAATAAATCAGTAACCATTACTTCAAATGCTACTGAGCCTACAAAAATTATTAGAATTAAAGGTACTGTTGTTGCTCCGAAAACTTCTCCTACAAAAGAAGCTGTTGGTGCTCCGGCAAACTAATCTTTACTAAATATTCAACAAAAAAACCTGATGAAATTTATTCGTCAGGTTTTTTTTATACTTTAAGCTAAATTAATTGTCTAAACCAAATCTTGTTTAGTAATTTTATACTTCAATTTTTTAATATTTGCTATGTTATCATTATCAGAAAGAAGTAAATTAATGCCAGAATCACCCATCAGAAAGCTTGTTCCATTTGCTCAAGCTGCTGAAGCTAAGGGAACAACCGTTTATTATTTAAATATAGGTCAACCGGATATTAAAACTCCCGAAGTAGCTATTGATGCCTTAAGAATTATTGACAGATATATTATTGAATATAGTCATTCTGCTGGTGGTGTAGGTTACAGAAATGGATTGGCAAAATATTATAACAACTTAGATTTTGGTATTACTGCCGATGATATTTTAGTAACAACAGGAGGTTCTGAAGCGTTAGTTTTTGCTTTTAACTGCTGCATGAATCCAGGTGATGAAGTTATTATTCCTGAACCTTTTTATGCTAACTACAACGGTTTTTCTCAAATTGCAGGAGTAAATATTGTTCCTGTAACCTCTACAATAGAAAATGGTTTTGCCCTACCTCCTATTGAAGAATTTGAAAAATTAATAACTCCAAAAACAAAAGCTATATTAATTTGCAACCCGGGTAATCCAACAGGATATTTGTACAGCAAAGAAGAATTAGAAACACTAAGAAATATTGTAAAAAAACATAACCTTTATTTAATAGCTGATGAAGTTTATAGAGAATTTTGCTACGATGGCAAAAAGCACTACTCTGTATTTAATTTAAAAGATATTGAAGAAAATACTATTGTTATAGATTCTATTTCAAAAAGATATAGTATGTGTGGAGCTCGTATTGGAGCCTTCATTTCTAAAAACAAAAAATTAATTGCTACAGCTTTAAAATATGCTCAAGCTAGGCTAAGTCCGCCAACATTAGGACAAATAGCTGGAGAAGCCGCATTAAACACCCCACAAAGTTATTTTGATGAAGTAATTGATGAATATGTAAAAAGAAGAAATGTGGTTATTAAAGGACTTAACGAAATTGAAGGTGTAAAATGTCCAACTCCTGGCGGAGCTTTTTATGCGGTTGTAGAACTACCTGTAAAAGATGCTGAAAAATTTTGTCAATGGTTATTAGAAGAATTTGAATATAACAAACAAACCGTTATGTTGGCACCTGCTGCCGGATTTTATGCTACTAAAGGATTAGGAAAAAAAGAAGTTCGTATTGCTTATGTATTAAACGAAAACTCATTATTAAATGCCATTGAATGTTTAAAACATGCTTTACAAGTATATCCTGAAAGTACTTTAAAACAAGAACAATCGTTAGTAAAATAAATTTTTTCTATAGACATTTGACGTATTTATAGGTTTTAAACAAGGTAAATTTTGCTTACCCAATTGTTATTCAATTTTTTATTAGGAAATTAGCAACTTTAATAAAAGAAAAGAAGATCAATAAAATTCAGTTAATAAAAATGTCCAAAAGCTTATTCTTAGTGCTATTTTTGAGTGTATCATTAGTTGTTAATGCTCAAAGAGTTGGACTTGTATTTAGTGGTGGTGGTTCTAGTGGTATTGCTCATGTTGGTGTTTTAAAAGCCTTAGAAGAAAATAATATCCCTATTGATTATATTGCTGGGACATCTATGGGAGGCTTAGTTGCCGGATTTTATGCTGCTGGTTATTCCCCAGAGGAAATAGAAGAAATCTTTTTATCAGACAAGTTTAAAAATTGGGCCAATGGTCAATTGGATGATAAGTATGTTTATTACTTAAGACAAAAAAAAGAAGACCCTTCATTATTTACTTTTAAATTAAATTTAGATACAATTATTGAAATTAGCCTACCAACCAACCTTGTTTCTCCATCTGCCATAAATTATGCATTAATGCAATATTTAGCCCCAGCGTCTGCAAAAGCAAAAAATAATTTCGACAGTTTATTTATTCCCTACAGATGTATAGCTTCTGATATTATTTCAAAAAAACCAGTTATTTTAAAAAAAGGACCGTTACCAACAGCTATTAGAGCCACAATGGCCTATCCATTTTACTTATCTCCGGTAACATATGAAAATCAACTATTATTTGATGGTGGGTTATACAATAACTTTCCATCTAATGTAATGTACAATGAATTCGACCCTGATTTTATAATTGGTAGTAATGTGTCTTCTAATTTTTTACCTCCCAATGAAGATGACATCATTTCTCAAATAAAAGCAATTATTTCTAATGATACAGAATACATAATTCCTTGCGAAGAATCTATACTTATTGAACCAGATGCAGCAGATTATTCTACTTTTAATTTTGACAATAATGAAGAACTAATAAAAATTGGTTACGAAGCAACACTAAAAAAAATTGAATATATAAAAAACAATGTTTCTAGAAGAAATGATTCTACTTATATTGCCGGAAAAAGAAAAGCTTACAAAGAAAAACTTCCTGAACTTATTTTTGAAAATGTTCATGTACAAGGATTGAAAGCCTCTCAAAATACATATATCAAAAACTCTATCCGGCTAAAAAAAGACACTCTTAGTGCAGAAGATTTGAAATCTGAGTACATTAAAGTTTCTTCTGATGACAAAATTAAATCGTTATATCCTGAAGCAATTTTTAATAATGAAACTAATAAGTTTAGCTTATTGCTTAAGGCTAAAAAAGAAAGAAACTTTGCTGTTTCATTCGGAGGTGTATTTTCATCAAGACCAATAAATACCGGTTATTTAGGACTTCAATACAATATCTTAAGAAAAAAATCTTATTCGTTTTTAGCAAGTACTTATTTTGGAAAACTTCATAACTCTGTTAGCGTAGGATTCAGAATTGATTTCCCTAAACCATTACCATTTTATTGGGTTACCACTTTTAATAATGATAGATGGGATTATTTTAGAAGTAATTCTACTTTTTTTGAAGATACCAGACCCTCTTTTTTAAGAAGCTCTGATTTATATGCAAAAACAGAATTAGGAATTCCGATTGGATATAAAGGGAAAATTGCAATTGGTGGAACTGCAGGCGAATTAGATAATGAATATTATCAAACTAGACAATTTATTTCTACCGATACTACTGACAAAACTAGTTTTAGAAACGCAATTGGATTTATAAAATACGAAAGAAATTCTTTGGATAGAAAACAATATGCTACCGCTGGAAGTTTTTTTACTGTTGGTGCAAAATACATTAAAGGAAAAGAAAAAACCATCCCCGGTTCAACCTCAATTATTAAAGATATTGCTCAAGAATATCATGAATGGTTTATGTTAAAAACCACTTTTGACAAATATTTTATAAGAAAAGGAAAGGTTCGCTTTGGTATTTTTGGTGAAGGTGTATATTCCGACCAAAGTTTCTTTGAAAATTACACCGCTAGTATTCTAACAGCTAATGCTTTTGCTCCAGTTAGCGAAAGTAGAACACTCTTCCAGGAAAGATTAAGAGCACATAATTATGCTGCTGGAGGGATAAAAAACATTATTATGTTTAACCAAAATTTCCATTTAAGATTAGAAGGTTATGTTTTTCAACCGTATCAAAGAATATTTCAAAATGAATTTAATAAAGCTTCTTATGGTTTAGAATGGGCTTCCAGAGAATACATTGCAGCATCTTCATTGGTTTATCATACTCCTATTGGTCCTATTGCTGTAAACGTTAATTATTACGACCGACAAGAAGATCATTGGAGTTTTTTAGTACACTTTGGTTATTTAATCTTTCCGAAAAAGAACTTACATTGATACAATGTATTTTGTAACACTTAATACTACCGTCCAAAAGACAACTCCCAGAAGCATAATTATTAAAGTCTGACTACTTTTTTTAAAAAAACGAGTTGCCAAAAAACATCCCAAAGGAATTGAAAATAATAGTGGAGTTAATATTGAAATTCCTATTAAACCATATTTAGATTTTATATTTATAATTCTTCTGCTCGAGCTAGAAAACTTATTGGGAGGTAGCTTATCTTTTCTCCACCTATCTAATAATTTATCAATTAACTGATTAATGAAAGCTCCTAAAAAATAAAAAACCAATACTCCTAAACAGCCACCTATTAATAAAATCAACAAGGTAGAAGTCCATGATATTCTTTTTATAGCAAGAATGTACAGTGCTGATGCCATAAATTTGGTAGCACTGAAAGCTAATAGAAAAAATATTTCGTAAAAAGATAAAAACATTTATTGTTTATTCTTTAGCACCAAATGCCAAATCTCCGGCATCACCAAGTCCGGGAACAATGTACGATTGAGCTGTAAGTTCATCATCAACAGCACCTACCCAAACAGTAGTATCTTCAGGCAAATGTTTTTTAATATAATTTACGCCTTCAACACTTGCTATTAATGTAACTATATGTAAATTAGATGGCTTCCCTTTCTCTAACAAAAGTTTGTAAATTTCAACCATAGATGCTCCTGAAGCAAGCATAGGATCAGATAAAATTACTGTGCGGTCTGTTAAATCAGGGCTCGCCATGTACTCTGCTTCTATTACAAAAGATCCATCTTTATGATGTTTTCTGTATGCAGATACAAAAGCATTGTCAGCTTTATCAAAATAATTTAATAACCCTTGATGCAAAGGAAGTCCGGCTCTTAAGATAGTTGCCAAAACAGGTTGTTCTTTAAGTAAACTCATTTCTGCAACACCTAAAGGAGTAACAACTTCTTGTTTTTTATACATTAACGTTTTACTAACTTCATAAGCAAAAATTTCTCCTAAACGTTCACAATTTCTTCTAAAACGCATGCTATCTCCTTGTATATTTGCATCTCTAATTTCTGCAATAAACTGATTAAAAACAGTATTTTCTGAGCCTAGATTGATAATTTTCATTGTCGCTGATTTTTTACAATTAATTTATTTCTTTTTTACGTCCAATAACATTTGCTCATAAACCCTTCTCCATCCTTTCCATATTCCTTCATCAGAAAGAGATTCATTATGCCATATACTTACAAAAGTACCATTTACTTTTTTTACAATCTCAACTATTTTATTAATGTTAATAACTGCTTCTTCTTCAGTGTAGTTTTGATAGTATTTTAAACCTGCTTCCATAACACAAAAAGGTACTATTTTTAAAGTCGTTACTTTGTTTTTTTCTAAATCAAAAAAATAATATGGAGAACAAATACTCGCTCTAAATCCACTATTTTCAGCATATCCCATGGTATAATCTTCATTAATTCCAATAGCCATTAAATTTCTGTATGTTAATGGAAAACTTAACTTTAAAAAATGTTGTCGGCTTTTAGTGATGTTTTTATTTATAATACTTTCCAATCGCAATTTCTCTTCTTTGAGTAAAATAACATTACTATTAGATTGATAAGATGGATGCAATCCTACTGTATTGGTAATAGTTATCTTTTTTATTAAATGCTGAAAATTTTCATTGTTGAAAGCTATACTTTTATCAAAAGAAGCATAATTACCAACCAGAAAAAAGTAAATCGGTCGAATATTATACTTCTGATGTACTTCATTCTGATAATCGTAAGTATCATAAGGGTCTTCAGCTTTATCACGTAAAATAGCTATTCTGTTCTTTAAATTTTGAGGTTTAGTAATAGATTTTGCTAACCCACCTATAGTTCTCCAAAAACCTTTGTGTTTAATAGCAAAAGCGTTATCTATATCAATGGTGCTTAAAAATTCAAATTTTCGTTCAGGGAATTTATAATTAGTAAAATGAGTTGTAACAAGTTGAGCAATTTTTTCTGCCCATATATTTACCATTGGCAATTCTAAACAGTTGTTTTTAAACGCAAAACTCTCTGTTGCTAAAAATCTTCCATGTTTATCTTTTTGATGAGGTAAATACTCCTCATGCCTTGATATCAAGTAAAATACAGTAGCAAAAACATCAAAATTAAAATGCTTGTTTGTAGGAGTTTCAAATAAGCCAACTGTTCCATCTGCTTGCGGTATTGCTGCTGTATTTTGTGATTTTATATCTTCTTCAAATAATAAACTTGTTGATGTAAAATGCAAACCATCATCTATTGCTTTAGTGGTATAAGATAGTTTGGCTGTTTTGCACGATAAATAAAAATCTACATCATCTGTAAATGAAACAGGTTTTTTTAGAATTTGCTCAAAAACCGTTTGAAAAGTATAGCTAAGCCGATTGGTTACTTTATGTGTATAGACTAAAATCATTTTTTCTTAAATTAACCCTTCATCACCAAAGCTAAAATAACTTTTGTCTGTAATAATTAAATGATCAAGCACAGGTACATCAACCAAATTACCAATTTCTTTCATTTTTTTGGTAAGTTGTATATCCGCATCACTTGGTTTTAAATTTCCTGATGGATGATTATGACATAAAATAACGGCAGAAGCAAGTAATTGCATGGCTTCTTTAAAAATAATTTTGGCATCAGCAACTGTACCTGAAACGCCTCCTTTACTAACATTGCTTTTTTTAATAACCGCATTACGTCTGTCTAAAAACAACACCCAAAATTCTTCATGAGGTAAATCGCTCATTACGCCAATAACTTCCTCAAAAACATCTTTGCTAGATTTAATGGTTTTCTTAAGCTGGTTGTCTGTATTTTTTCTTCTTCTTCCCAACTCCAAAGCAGCTACAATACTAATGGCTTTTGCCTCTCCTATTCCGTTAAACTGCATTAATTCTTTAACAGAAAGCTTTCCTAATTTATTCAAATCATTGTCAATAGATTTAAGTATTTTTTTAGAAAGCTCTACAGCGGTTTCATTTCTATTTCCTGAGCCAATTAATATAGCAATAAGTTCGGCATCAGAAAGAGTTGACCTACCTTTAGAGAGTAACTTTTCTCTAGGTCTGTCTTCCTCAGCCCAAGCTTTAATATTTAGTTTTTCGGGATACATAAAGCAGCAATATCAATTGATTATCAACTAAAGTTGCTGCTAAATTAGCGAAAAATATGCTTTTTACTTCTAAGCCAAATTCTTATTTAACATGAACCCATTTTAGAACACTAATAAACCCACATAAGTACATGAATTAGTTTATAGTATAAGCTAATTTATAGCCAAACATAGTATTTCCATGAAAATGGAAATAAGCTATGACAAACTTTTTTATACTTTTAGAGGTAAAAACTATGTCTCTATGTGGTTAAAATTTGTTAGGCTAAAAATTCTATCCAAAACTGAAGGTTATTTCATTTTCTCACCGTTTCCGTTTGGATAGAAATTATGCAAAATAGAAAGCATTTGTTTTTCGCCTTTTTCAATAGCTTCAATCTCTTTCCATCTTTCATCAGAAATTAAGGTGCGTAAAGGTTGATTTACTTTAGTAATTAACGGAAAGGCTTTTTCTATCTTCTTATCCCAAATCTTATGGTATTTTACCAAATCATCTGGATAAACAATTTTTCTGCGAGTACCTTCGTCTATTCCTCTAAAGGGATAAGGAATATTCAAATAGCCATAATCATCCGTTAGTTGTTCTCCTGGAAGAATATCTCTAATGGCAATTTCAAAATCGTATGCCGTTGTTAAACAATTAGAATTAAAACTGTGGTTTACATACCTCCCGTTATCCCAACATAACACATAGTTACCATTGTTATTTCTAAAGGTATAAAAATCTAATATTTCCTGATAGATAGGTTCCATTGTTTGAATTTCTAATGGACTAAATTCTCTATCTAGTTTATCTAATACCCAAGTTATGGTTCCTTTTGGGATAAACTCTCGTGCAACAACGCCATAGCCTATTTCGTTGCTAATAAATTTTAATTCTGTAAGTGGATGAATCATATATTTCAAGGTTAAAAATTACAAATTGAGCTTAAAAATCTAAATAGCTGCGAAATCAAATACTCAAAAAAAAACCTTAAAACAATAACAGCTATTATCAGTACAAATGTAAATAGGATTTTAATTCAAAAAACATTTTGACCAATTTATTTTAAGAGGATTTTATTAATTTTTTTTTACCTTATAAAACACTAATTTTATCGCATAAAAACTACCCAAATGGCAAAGAAAATAATGGTTGTAGTAGGAACTCGACCAAATATTATAAAAGTTACTCAATTTGAAAAAGAATTAGCAAAATATGGAGATGCTTTTGAGTATATTTTAATTCATACCAATCAGCATTATGATACCAATATGTCTGATATATTTTTTACTGAATTAAACCTAAAACAACCTGAGTTTTTAAATGTAACTACCACAACTCCCTCCTCACAAATTGGACAAATAATTATTGAATTAGAACAAAAGGTAAATCTTCATCAACCAGATGCTTTAATAGTTGTTGGTGATGTAAATTCTACTTTGGCAGGAGCTATTGTAGGAAACAAAACCAATACACTACTTTTTCATTTAGAAAGCGGACTGCGAAGTTTTGATAATGATATGCCAGAAGAAATAAATAGATTAATTACCGATTTAGTTGCCAATCATTTTTTTGTAACAGAACAAAGCGGTTACGACAACCTTATAGGAGCTGAAAAAAATCTGGAACAAGTTCATTTTGTCGGTAATACGATGATAGATACTTTGGTAGCTTTTGATGATGTAATTCAAAAGAATAACATTTTAGAAAAACTGAATATTGTAGATAAAGATTTTGTTTTAATGACCATGCACAGACCTTCTAATGTTGACACCAAAGAACGTCTGCTAATTTTACTTGACATCATAAACAAAGTTTCTGAAAACAATTATTTGGTAATTCCAATTCACCACAGAACTAAAAACAGTTTAATTAAACACGATTTATTTAGCCAATTAGAAAACAATCCTAAGGTAATCATTACTGAATCTTTAAACTATTTAAGCTTTCAGAAACTAATTGCAACTTGCCAATATGTACTTACCGATAGTGGTGGAATTCAAGAAGAAACTACCTACCGACAAGTGCCTTGTTTAACGTTAAGAGAAAATACTGAGCGACCAATTACCATTACTTTAGGTACTAATGAGTTAGTTGAATACAGTTATGAAGCTGTTGCAAATAAAATTACCGAAATAGAAACAGGCAACTACAAAAAAGGCGAAATCCCTCCAATGTGGGATGGACAAGCTACAAAACGAATTGTGGAAGTTTTACACACTATCTTAGTTCGTTAGTATTTTCTATTTTTATATTCTTTAGTTTAATTGGTTTATTTCGTTACTTTGGGTTTTATTCTCAGGATGATAGAAATCAGTTTAACCATATTTTATATACTTATTGGCTATTTTATAATCAGTAAAAGCAGTTTTTTTAAACTGCCTTCTATCCCAACTTATTGGTTAATCATCATTTTCGGAATAAAAATTATTCTAAGCATTTTAATAACACTTATCTACACCTACTATTATTCAGATAGAGCTGTTGCTGATATTTTTAAATATTTTGATGATAGCAAAATTATGTTTGATGCCCTAAAAACTAATGTACTACATTATGTTCAGATGGTTGTTGGGTTAGATCTTAATTCAGCTTATTTTCATGAGCATTATTACAGCAAAATGCACTATTGGAACAGGGTAAACAATAGCAATTTTTTAAGCGATACGCATGTAATGATTCGTTTTAATGCTATAGTTAGGTTATTCTCCTTTGGATTTTTTCATGTGCACAATGTCTTTATCAACTTTCTCTCACTAATAGGGTTAGTTGCTATTTTCAAAGTATTTAGAAAATTATATATCGATAAAGAAAAATGGTTATTCCTTATTATAGTGCTAACTCCTTCTCTTTTATTTTGGGGTTCTGGCTTGTTAAAAGAAGGCTTAATCATTCTTGCATTAGGATTATTTTTGTTAAATTTCTTCAACATTACCGAGCAATGGTCTTTTAAAAGTCTGTTGATTATTATTTTTACTTGTATAATTATCCTATTCTCTAAACTAATTATTCTTATTGCTTTAATACCGGGAGTCTTAGGATTTTTAATTCATAAAAAAGTAAAAAGCATCCATTTAAGCTACTTGTATTCATTATTGGTAATAATTCTTATGAGTTTAATCTTGTATTTCATCAAGCACCCGCTCAATCCTATTGACATTATTATAAACAAACAACAAGATTTTATTTATTTAGTTGAAAAAATGGATGTAAGAAGTGCCATTTATCAACCTAAGTTTAATAATCTTTGGGATTTATTAGCCTATACTCCACAAGCTTTAATTAATGTGTTTTTAAGACCATTTTTATGGGAAAGCTATTCTGTATTTACACTTTTTAGTGCCTTAGAAAACTTACTTATCATTCTTTTTTGTGTGGTTTTATTATTCTTTAGAACTAAAAAAACAAGCTTTTCTGCTCTCTTTTATTTTTCAATTTTGTTTGCTTTGGTGTTGGCAATTGTAATTGGACTAACAACCCCCATTTTAGGAGCTATCGTACGATATAAAATTTTTGTGCTTTTGTTTTTCCTATTAGCTATTGGCAATCAATTCAATACTACTAAATTTTTGAGTATCTTCAACTCTTTAATCCCTTTCAATAAAATAAAAAACTGATTTTTATCATGTTTTCATCCCTTATAAATACCCTCTTTATGGTATTGTATGAATTATGTTATATAGTTTACTTTGCATCATATTTAATTCTTATTTAGAATTGGTCTAAATAAATATAAGAAAAAACAATTATAAAAAAATATATCATGCAAAAAATTATAAAATTAGTTTTAGTCAGTACATTACTATTTAATGTTACACTATTAAAAGCACAAGGAACTATAGAGGGATTTATAGCTCAAAATGATAGCTCATCATTATCTGGAGTTTCAATTTATTTAGAAGCAACTAATTATGGTACAGCAACAAATGCTTCGGGAAACTTTAGATTAAGCAATATTCCTGAAGGAGATTACAACTTAATGGTTTCATCTATTGGTTATAAAAAACTAAAAAAACCTATATCCGTAAAAAACAATGAAGTGGTTAAACTAAAGGTTGTTATTGAAGAAACTGCAACCGAGTTGAATGAGTTTGCGGTAACAGCAACGAGCATGACTGGTGGAAATACTGGAGTAAAAAAAATGCCCGGTTCTGCCTATTATATTTCTCCTAAAGAATTAGAAAGATTTAGCTACACAGATATTAATCGCTCATTAAGAGCTGTACCTGGTGTAAACCTAACTGAAGAAGATGGTTTTGGTTTAAGAACCAATATAGGACTTAGAGGAACAGGAACCGAAAGAAGTAGTAAAATCACTGTTATGGAAGATGGAATTTTAATTGCACCTGCTCCTTATGCTGCTCCTGCTGCTTACTACTTCCCTACTGCTGGAAGAATTCAGGCAATTGAAATTATGAAGGGAAGTAGTCAAATAAAATATGGTCCTTACACTACTGGTGGAGCTATCAATCTTATTTCTACACAAATTCCGAATGAGTTTAGTGGTAAGTTGGATATACTTGCTGGAAGTTTCGATTACAAACAAATGCATGCAACTATTGGCGATTCGTACAAAAACTTCGGATATATGGTTGAAACTTTTCAATACGGAAGCGAAGGGTTTAAAAAACTAGATGTTGGTGGAAACACAGGTTTTGACAAAAAAGATTATGTTGCTAAATTTAGATTTAACACGAACAAAGAAGCTAAAATTTATCAATCCATTAGTTTTAAAATTGCCCAAGCTAACGAAGTATCTGACGAAACTTATTTAGGATTAACCGAAGCAGATTTCAAGAAAAATCACATTAGAAGATATGCTGGTTCTCAAGTAGATAAAATGACCACCCAACAAAGAGTTTTTTCAGCAACCCATTTTGCAAAATTTTCTGACCATATAAACATTACCACTACGGCTTATAGAACTGAATTTGGCAGAAACTGGTACAAATTAAACAACCTTACAGATACTGCTGGAGAAAATATTAGCATAAGTAAAATATTAGATACTCCTGAAGAGTATACAGAACTTTATAATGTATTAGTTGGAAATTCAAGCATTAATGAAGATGCTCTTACTGTTAGAGCTAATAACAGAAACTATGAAACCATGGGCGTGCAAACTGCTTTAAATTTCAATTTTAAAACAAAAGCCTTAAAACATAATATAGACGTAGGTTTAAGATATCATATTGATGAAATGGATCGTTTTCAGTGGGAAGATAAATACCAAATGAAAGACGGAGCTATGTTGATGACAAAAGCAGGAATACCTGGAAATCAAGACAATAAAATTGAATCTGCTACTGCTTTAGCAACTTATGTTCAATACAAATTAAACTACAAAAAACTAACTTTTACACCAGGTGTTAGGTATGAAAACATCTTACTTGAAAGAAAAGATTACGGCAAAAATGATGTGAACAGAACTGGCGTTAACCTAAAAGAAAGAGACAACCAAGTAAATGTTATTATACCTGGAGCTAGTATAGATTATCAGTTCAACAAATCATTAAATGCTTTTACTGGAGTACACAAAGGTTTTGCTCCTCCTGGAAGTGCTCCTGATGTAAATCCTGAAGAAAGCATCAACTATGAAACTGGTATTTCTTACTACAAAAATGCCTTTACCATAAAATTAGTAGCCTTTTTCAACGATTACAAAAACTTGTTAGGTTCCGACTTAGAAGCAGGAGGAGGTGCAGGAACATCAGATTTATTTAATGGTGGTAAAGCTCAATCTCAAGGTATTGAACTGTTTGTATCTTACGATTTTCTTACCAGCGAATTTAGCAAATACAGATTACCTTTAACCATTTCTTACACTTATATGGATGCCACTTTCCAAAACGATTTTGAAAGCAGCTTTGAACCTTGGGGAACAGTAAGCAAAGGAGACCACCTTCCTTACTTAGCTAACAACCAATTAAATGCTATGTTAGCTTTAGAACACGCTAAATATAGCTTTAGCATTAGAGGAAATTACATGGATGCTATGAGAACTGAAGCTGGAACAGGAAGTGTTCCTAGCAACCTAAAAACTGATGCTTACTTTGTGTTAGATGCTAACATTACTTACAAAATTTATAAAGAAACTGCTTTATTTGCTAGTGTAACTAATATTTTAGATAATGAATATATGGTTGCCAGAAGACCGGCAGGATTAAGACCGGGAATGCCAAGAATGTTTTTAGCCGGAATTAAAGCCAGATTTTAATTTAAATAGTTTACTTTAAAACTTAAAACCGTTGTGTACTAGATATACAACGGTTTTTTTTATACTTTTGAATACGATTTTTATCTCTTTAATCATGAAATTGTTTTCTTACAACAGTAAACATAAAATAATTGTAGGTATTCTAATTATCTTTTGGGCTGCTTATCATTTTGCAGGAAAAAGAAATACTTCAGCTTATTATGAAAACGGTGCGCCTATGTATAAAGGAGAATTAAAAAACGGTAAAAATGACGGTCATTGGGTATGGTACTACAAAAATGGAAATAAAAAAATGGAGGGTAATTTTAAAAATGGTGCTAGAGAAGGTGTTTGGCACACTTATTTTTCAAACGGAAATATCAGTACTGAATGTTTTTACATAAACGACCAACTTAATGGTAATTATTTAATAAGAAATGAAAATAATGAAACTATTAAAACCCTTACCTACAAAAGAGATGAATTAGTTTTAAAATAAAGTTGCCAATCTCTTTTCAAACATGATTTATATCACTTATTAAACTAAGGCTAGTAACTAATTTTATTGTTCTAATTATTACTACAATAAATTATGTTAATTGCTACAAGAGATTTTTTTGTAAGAAAACTTAAGAAAGGTACTTTTCTATGGAAATCATTAGAATTTCTGCAAGGAATGTTGTTTGTAAAAAACTACTTGTTCTATTACCAATGGAACATTTTTAAAAACTCCACCACTACCCGAGAGATTAACATTGAATTTGTTAGCTATTGCAATTTAAGATGTTCCTTTTGCTCATTAGACCACGAAAAACCCAAAGTAAGGATGACTCCTGCCATTCTTGAAAACCTAATGAATAACCTAGTAAATGACCACCGTTTTAGAAAGGTAGAAGTAATCCATTTACATAGTGGAGGAGAAACCTTACTTCACCCTCAAATTGGAGAATTATTGGCTGTTATTAAAAAATATAAAGACTTAGCCAACTATAAAAACCAAAAGTTCCCAACTGTAAATTTACTCACCAATGCTACTCCACTTACAGAACAAAAAGCCATAGAAATTATTGAAAGTGGAGCTGTTGATGTTATGCGTTTCAGTATGGATGGTGGTTCTCCCGAACGTTTTGAATCCATGAGAATTAGAGCAAAATGGGATATTTTTTATAGAAACATGGTGTTTTTCTTAAATGAAAATAAACGCCAACAAGCCAATATTAAAACCCACATCATTTCTGTTATTGATTCCAACAATCCACTAAAAACAGATTGGATGAATAAGCAATTTGTTGAAGTGTTAAACTTGGTTGATACTTATGAATTGCGTCATCCACACTCGTGGGCTGGAGAAGTTGATATTGAAGGAAATTCTTCTAATAGTATGAATAAACCTCATAAAATTGGCTGCGGATTATTAATGCACCAACTTGTAATTTTACCCAATGGAGATGTAAATGTTTGCTGTACCGATTTAAATTCCAGAGGTGTTGTAGGGAACATTCAGCAACAATCTTTATTTGATGTGTATAATTCCCCTACCAGAAAAAAATGGCTAAAACTCTTCTATCAACGCAAAAAACATGAAATAGACCTTTGTAAAAACTGCGAGACTTTCTAACTCAGATACATTTTACCGCAAAGACGCGGAGACGCTAGGGGTTTCCTTTTCTGTGTCATCTGTGTTCTATTTTCCATTTTCTAATGCCGAAAAAACAAAAATTTTCAATTTTAATTTTTTTCGAGCATCCTCGAAATGTTAGTTTTTCAAAGAAAAACATATTTCGGGATCCCTAATCAAAACTACTTTACAAACTTTAAGTATTTTAGCAGTCAATTTACGAACAAATGGCAGGAAACACTTTTGGAACTATCTTTAGACTAACTACTTTTGGCGAATCTCACGGTGAAGCCATTGGTGGAATAATTGATGGTTGTCCTGCGGGATTGGCGTTAGACATTAGTCTTATTCAGCAAGCATTAGACAGAAGAAAACCCGGACAATCACGTATTACTACCCAACGTAAAGAAGAAGATAAAGTAGAAATTCTTTCAGGAGTTTTTGATGGTTTTACTACCGGAAGCCCTATTGGTTTTATCATTAAAAACAACAACCAAAAACCGAACGATTACAAACATATTAAAGATAAGTTCAGACCTTCTCATGCCGATTTTACTTACCAGAAAAAATATGGAGTAAGAGATTACCGTGGTGGCGGAAGGAGTTCTGCTAGAGAAACAGCTTGCAGAGTTGTTGGTGGAGCTATTGCACAACAAATCTTAGCAAAATATAAAGTTACTATTAATGCGTATGTTGCTCAAGTTGGCGACATCAAATTATTAAAAAAATATACAGAATTAGACCTTTCTAAAACCTACCTCCATCCTACTCGCTGCCCCGATGATACTATTGCAGATGTTATGTTTGATTATATTGATAAAATCCGAAAAGAAGGTGATACTATTGGCGGAAAAATAACTTGTGTAATAAATAATTTACCTGTTGGTTTAGGCGAACCAGTTTTTGATAGATTGGAAGCAGATTTAGCCAAAGCCATGTTGAGCATTAATGCTACCAAAGGTTTTGAAATAGGCTCAGGTTTTGGTTGTATGAACATGAAAGGCTCCGAACATAATGATGTGTTTGATATCGAAAACAATAAAGTAATTACAAAAACTAACCACTCAGGAGGTGTGCTTGGCGGCATTAGCAATGGTGAAGATGTTTATTTTAATGTTGCTTTTAAACCTGTTGCTACTATCATGAAAAAACAGCAAACAATTGATATCCATCATAATAAAACTACGATAGACGGCAAAGGAAGACACGACCCTTGTGTATTACCTAGGGCTGTTCCGATAGTAGAAAGTATGGCTGCTTTAGTGGTGGTAGATCATTTATTACGTAATAATTCAAAATAAATATGAAGAAGAAACTAGCTTTACATTGGAAAATAATCATCGGATTGCTATTAGGTATTATTTGGGCTTATATTTCTGCAAGTTTTGGATGGAGCACTTTTACCAAAAACTGGATTGCTCCGTGGGGTGAAATCTTCATCAACTTATTAAAATTGATTGCTATTCCTTTGGTACTTTTTTCTATTATCGTTGGTATATCAGGATTATCAGATATAAAACGATTGGGAAGAGTTGGTATAAAAACGCTTGGAATATATTTATTAACTACTGTTTTTGCGGTAAGCTTAGGATTAGTATTAGTAAATGTTATTAAACCAGGCAAGTATTTAGATGAAAATCAGCGTGTAAAAAACAGAATAACCTATGAACTTTGGGCTCAAGAAAATAACATTATTATTAAAGACCATCGATCTTACCTTACCAATCCGGATTATAAAGATTTAGTTGGTGATGCTTCCCAACAATATGAAATTGATAAGTCCATAGCTGCAACAGACCCGAGTTTGGCTCAGCGTCAACAAGAAGCTAGAAGAACCAAAGAAGCTGGTCCGTTGGCTTTCTTAATTGATATGGTTCCTTCAAATATTTTTGTTTCATTGGCAGACAATAAACTGATGCTGCAAATTATCTTTTTTGCCATCTTTTTTGGTGTTGTTTTACTTACCATAGATAAAAAGAAAGCCGATAATGTTGCCGGAATTGTAGATGGTTTTAATGAGGTTTTCTTAAAAATGGTGGATATTGTGATGAAAGCTGCTCCATTTTTTGTTTTTGCATTGATGGCTGCTAAACTTAGTGAAATGGCAGGTGACGACCCTAAAGCTATTCAGGATATCATTATTAATTTAGGATGGTACAGTTTAGTGGTAGTAATTGGCTTGGCTTTTTTGGTTTTTGTTGTTTATCCGCTTATTATGACAAGAGTTTTGAAAATTGGTTACACTACGCTTTTCAGAAAAATTAGCCCTGCTCAATTATTGGCTTTTTCATCGAGCTCTAGTGCGGCAACACTTCCTATTACTATGGAATGTGTAAACGATAATTTAAAAATACCTGAAGAAGTTTCTAGTTTTGTTTTACCTATTGGAGCAACAGTAAACATGGATGGAACAAGCCTTTACCAGTCTGTAGCTGTAATTTATCTGGCTCAAATTCATTTAATAGATTTAGACATGGCTCAGCAACTTACTATTGTAGCAACAGCAACATTAGCGTCTATTGGTTCTGCAGCTGTTCCTAGTGCAGGATTAGTAATGTTGATGATAGTGTTAGATGCTGTTGGCTTAAATCCTGCTTGGATAGCCATTATTTTTCCTGTGGATAGAATTTTAGATATGATGAGAACAGTAGTAAATGTTACCGGAGATATTACGGTTTCCTCTGTTATCGCAAAATCTGAAGGTTTTATGAAGAAGTGATGATATTTCTCCCGCAGATAACGCTGATTATCGCAGAATCTTTAATTTTTAATTTCTAATCGCTAATTAATTAGTAGCTTATTAATTTTCTTAATTGGTCCGGGACAAAAAGATTGGTGACATTCCACACATTTGTTTACCAAGTTATTAAAGCCTTCTTTTTTGTTTTGTTCGCTAGAAGAAAGAGCGTTCGCCTCATTAATCATCAATTCGGTATAGGCTTTAAATTCAGGCGTTTTCACATCAGCATCTGTTGGAGTTGCAGTATGTATTCTTTCTAACGCTTCAATGTATTCCTTAGAGATATTTCCCTCATCGTTTACGATAAGTTGTTTAATGCTATCGGCATCATTATACATCTTTCGCATAAGCAAAGCTAACTCGCTGTCTTTGTTCGGATGATTGTCAACCACTTCTATGGTTACTTCTTCATTAATTGCTTGTTCTGTTGTTGTATCAGCACACGATATAATGAAAAAAAATATCCCGAAAATTCCGATAGCTATCGGAATATATCTATTTTTAGTAACTGTAAACATATAGTAAAATAAGTGTCTATCTGTAATGTCGAGAGGCTGAACTGTAAAATTTGAGCTCGAGGCTTTCAAAATTTTGAAAATCAGGAATTTAATTTAGTAAATGACTGGTTTTTAAAACAAGAATAACGAAGAAATCGGACTTTACAGACGGACTCTAATCATTCTCCTTTGGTAATTAATTTCTCCTCTTTAATAATCACCCCTTCGGCTTCAAAAGAATAATTAATTTCTGGTTCTGTAACTGCATCAATCTCTTCTTGCGAAGCTTCTGCATCTTCTAAATAATGTTTTAATGTTGCTACCGAAGTGGTATCAATTTTTGCAAAACCTTGTACGATAGCAAATCTTCCTGCTGCATCTTTAGGCACAAAAAAATCATAATCTTTAAATGTTACGCGCATGTCTTTATCATCGCCTAAGTTAATCGTCATCCAACAACCTTTTTTAGCACAGACTTCATTAATTGGAGCAATCATTTTGGTGTATAAAGAATCTTTGCCTTCAAATTGAGCTAAAAACTCTGCAGCCGTAATAGCTCCTTCTTCAGTAATATCTATTCCATGTTTGGTGATGGTTACTTCTATTTCTTCGCTTACTACTTCTTTTTCTTGTTCTTTATTGTTTTCCTGACAAGCTACTAATACAACTGTTGATAGGATAAAAATTAATTTCTTCATAATATTTTTTTTAATGTTTTAATGAATTGATTGACAAAAGTAATGGATTGATTTAATTTAGCTAATGATTTTAGTCATTAAAAATTATTTTTTGAAAACAAAGTATTTCTGCAACGTGAAATTATATGTAATAGCTACTAAAATGGCAGTCAACACTCTAGAGTAATTTTCATGTAGGAAAAACAACTCTGTAATAATATAAACCAATCCTGTGTTGAGTAATAAGCTTCCTAAGGACACCATAATATACCTACCAATTTGGTTTACTAATTTTTTCTCTCTTGCTGAAAAAGCCCAATTTCTACACAAAATAAAGTTGGTAATAGCACCTGTTAAAGCACCTAAAGCCGTTGCATAAACATACCAAACATGAAACACATCTTTCAATAAAAAAAATACGCCAAAATCTACCATAGTAGCTATGAGTGCAGCTGTTTGGTACTTTAAAAATGATATGAAAAAGAATTTAACCCTCAAATAAATAGTAAAATTAATTGCAGTGCTAAGTTAGCATAAATTCCCGCTAAAACATCATCTGCCATTACACCTAAACCTCCTTTAAATTGCTCCATTTTTCTAACTCCTAATGGTTTGGCAATATCAAAAAAACGAAACAAACCAAAAGCCAATAATAAATTAAACCACGAAAAAGGCACAAACACCATGGCTATCCAAACGCCTACTAACTCATCTATCACAACTTTTGAAGGGTCTTTACCCCACTCCTGCTCCAATTTATTGGTGGCGTAAATTCCGAGCAATGCTACAACAACAATTAACACTATAAAGACTAATGGATTAGGATAAGCAGGAAACCACTCTAATTGATGAAACAACCACAAAAAAGCACAGCCCACTACTGCTCCGGCAGTTCCGGGAGCTACAGGCGAGAACCCTGCTCCAAAAATAGTGGCTATTAGGATGTGTATGTACTTCATTAAAATAGTAGTGCTCGTATTCTATGTTACAAAACTAAGTTTCTTTTTTGAAAACAACACTTTACAATCACAGACTTAGTTTATAAGTTATTTTTTATATATTTGGAAAAAATATAAATAATAGATTTGAGTATTTATGATGCTTATATTAAACTAGAACACATATAATAAAAACCATAAAAAATTATGATTTTTAATTCGATTGATTTTGGAATATTTTTTTTCATAGTATTCGTGTTATACTGGATATTTTTTAAAAAGAATATTCGTAATCGTAACATTTTTTTAATCATAGTAAGTTATTTTTTTTATGGTTGGTGGGATTGGCGTTTTCTATCTTTAATTATAATTAGCTCAATAGTAGATTATATTGCTGGAAAAAAAATATACGAAAACAGTAATAACAAAAAGCGTAAAAGTTGGTTACTTGTAAGTCTGGTTGTGAATATTGGTTTTTTGGGTTTCTTTAAATATTTTAACTTCTTTGCTGATAGTTTTGTTGATGCCTTTACTTTTTTTGGCACAAATTTCAATTCCTATAGGATGAATATTATTCTTCCGGTTGGTATCAGTTTTTATACATTTCAGACGTTGAGTTATACATTAGATATTTACTATAAGAAATTAAAGCCTAATAATAATATATTTGCTTTTTTTGCTTTTGTTTCATTTTTCCCTCAATTAGTTGCAGGGCCTATTGAAAGAGCAAAAGACCTTCTTCCTCAGTTCTTAGAAAAAAGCCGCATTAATTATGAATTATTGAGAAGTGGATTATTGCTAATGGCATGGGGGGGGGTAAAAAAAATTGTTATAGCTGATCGTTTGGCAATTTATGTTGATAATGCCTATGCCGATATTGACAAATTAGATGGGGTCACAACTGTTATTACAATAATATTTTTTACCTTTCAACTTTACTTAGATTTTTCTGCATATTCAGACATTGCCATAGGAAGTGCCAGAACACTTGGATTTAACTTATCAACCAACTTTAAGAGGCCTTATCTTTCAACCTCCTTTTCTGATTTCTGGAAAAGGTGGCACATAAGCTTAAGTTCCTGGTTTAAAGATTATGTTTATATACCGTTAGGAGGCAACAGAAAAGGAAAAACCAAACACATAAAGAATATTCTAATTGTATTTGTGTTAAGTGGTTTATGGCATGGCGCATCATGGAATTTTGTAATCTGGGGATTCTTAAATGCACTTTTTATATTAATATTTGACTATTTCTTAGGGAAGGCTGACAAAAATATTGTTAAGAGAATTTTTACCAGTTTATTTATTTCAACATTATGGGCTTTATCATTAATTTTCTTTAGAGCACAAACCTTTAATGATGCAATAACCATGTTTTCTCACTTAGGAGAGGTAAATAAAGATATCATATATAATTTTGGGTTAAACTCTTTAGAATTTTCTTTTACTATTAAGCTTTTAATTGCTTATGTAATTTTTGAGATATTTCAAGAAAAGTTTGAACAAATTTATGAGAAATTTATTTCCATTAATTTTATTTTTAGATGGGCTGTTTATATCTCAATAATTGGAATTATTCTATTTTTTGGTAGTTATGGTATTGGTTTAAATGACAATAATTTTATTTACTTCCAATTTTAATTAGTTATGAGTAAAAAATATAAAGATCAAAATAAAAAAACGAAAGTTAACAAGGTAGAAAAAGAAAATAAGAAAAAATTGTTTTCTGATAAACCGATTCTATTGATAGCAATAAAATCATTAGTTATGGTTTTGCTCTTTTTCTTTGCTATATTATACATTGACACGAAAGGCTACTTTAACCCTGACGAAAAAAACAATCACACAAAAAAAAAATGGGATGCCTTTTACGAATTCACTAAAAAAAACAATGTAGATGTACTTTTAATGGGAAATTCTCACTTGTATTCAGGAATTAACCCTAAAAACCTTAGTATTACTTTGGGTGTTAATTCTTTTATTCTTGCTTCTCCTGGAACCAATATTGCTGATTCGTATTATGGTCTTAAAGAAGCTTTAAAAAGAACTGATGCGAAACTTGTTGTTATTGAAACATACGGCATTAATGATTTTAATCCCTATAAACTAGAAGGTGGTAATTTATCTGATCAATTAAAAAGTTTTTACGCACGAAAAAACTTTTTAACAAAACTAACTTCTATGCCTTTTTTGTTTAAATCTGATAATTATTTCTATGCTTGGTCAAACACACTCAGAAACCACAGGTTTATATTTAACGATACTACACAGCTTGCTATAAATAAGAAGCTAATAAATAAAAAATCAAAAGAGAAAAAAAAGCTTTATTTAGGACGGTTTGTTCGATTTCAAAAAGGACTAGAAAATCAAATGTTAGTCAAATATGATTCATTAGGATCTCCTGTAAAAGGTGCTGATTACAGTTATAGTTCCTATGCAGAAAAATATGTGAAAAAAATTGTAGATTTATGTGAAAAAGAAAAAATTGAGTTGGTTTTTCTTACACTTCCTATGTATGAGAAACACGTTTCCGAATATTATAAATGGGAAAAAAAACTTGCTGAAATTCTTAAAAAATATCCTAACAAATGGATTAATATGCAAAAAGTACCAGGATATAATGGATTTGGTCCGTATGCTTTTGAAAATACATATAAATCCAATCAACACATGACTTATAATGGTTCATTGCTTGCCACTTACAAATTAGCTGATTATGTTAGAGATAGTTTAAATGTAGAACTTCCTTTAAGACATACAGATAATAAATGGCATAAATTATTTTATGGTGAAGAAGGCTATTTTGAAAATTTTAATCCTTATGAAAATGATATTAATAACAAAATTATTTGCACTAATAAAAAATTACAAAATATTACAATTAAAAATTGTCTTTTATTAGATATAAATAATACTAAAGCTAACAAAATTATTGTTAAAATAGATAAAAAAATGTTTAGCGGTATAAATTATGAAAATGTTAAACTTAGACTCCTATTAAAATTTGACTATAATGGAGTAAAACAAACTGCTTCCGTAGATTTAAATTATGACATGTTTCATCAACCTAAAAAAGAAGTAATTTTTACTTCATTAATAAAACCTTTGCATATTGAAAATGTTATAGATGGGGCGATTATCGGATTATAAATATTATTGTTGTTTTCTAACAGGTTTTGTATAAAATATGAAAGCATTTTTTAAAGATATTTTTGAATACCATCATTACTTCAATCAAGAACTGGCTAAGCTAATGATTGAAAATGAAAGCAGTCTATCAGAAAGAACAATCCCACTTTTTTCTCATACAATAAATGCACAACAAATTTGGAATGCACGAATTACAAATAAAGAAAAATTGGGTGTACATCAAATTCATTCGCTTCCAGAATGTATGAAAATTGATACCGGTAACTTTAAAGAAACTTTGAGAATTTTAGATGAATATAAATTGGATAAAGTAATCTCTTATTCTAATTCAACAGGTAAAGAGTTTAATAACTCTATCCAACAAATACTGTTTCATGTAGCAAATCATTTCAGCCACCATAAAGGACAAATTATTTCCGACTTAAGACAAAATGGTATTACTCCATTAATAACTGATTATATATTTTACAAACGATAATTATTTAACAGTCAGAAATATATTACATAAAAACTGCCAACTCCCCTTATATTCTTTAATATTTTTAAGCTATTTTTGATAACTCTAAAATTTAATAACCAACATATTAAATGAAAATAGAACATTTAGCACATAGCGATATTCCTTATATTTCCGAATTACTTCCATTTGGTTGGGAAGGTGTTATTCCAATCATTGATTGGTACACCAACTCAAGTTTTTGTTTTCCTATTAAAGTATGTATCAACAAAAACATTGTTGGTATTGGAACTACAATAATCCATAATAAAACTGCTTGGTTGGCTCATATTATTGTTCATCCTGACTATAGAAATCAAGGTATAGGGAAAGTAATTACCCAAACTTTAGTTGATACTGCACATTCAAAAGGTTGTGAAACAGTTTATCTATTAGCAACCGAACTTGGGGAGCCAGTGTACAAAAAAATTGGGTTTGAAATAGAGACAGAATATATAATTTTTTCGTGTGACGTAACCAACAAAACATTTAATAGTCCTGAAAATATTATTACGATTAATAACGACTTCAAAAAACAAATCTTAGATTTAGACAGACTAGTTTCAGGTGAAAACAGAATTTTACTTATCGAACAACACCTTTCGGAAGGATTTTTATATTTACAAGACAATGAGGTGCAAGGTGTTTACTTTCCTAGCTTAGGAAACGGTTTAATAATAGCAACTACGAAAATAGCTGGACAGGAATTAATGAAATTACGCTTAAAGTCAAAAGATTTTGCCGCCTTTCCTATCGACAATGCTTTTGGAATAGAATTTATGAACCAAAACCAATTTAAAGAAAACCGAACAGAAAAACGAATGAGACTTGGCGACAAAAGAAATTGGCAACCTCAAAACATTTATAATAGTATTGGCGGTAATTTAGGATGACAAATAGCATACAAAAAAACCAAACTACTTAGAACTGGAAATAAATAAAAGACTGTAAATCGGACGACATCGATTGGTAAATGCCAAAAACGGTAATACCGCTAACAATAATCTTTACCCATAAGGGCAATTTAATAAAAGCTTCTTGATACCAATTTTTAATTTTGGTGGGTAACACATGAATAATGTAGCCAATAAGCATCACCACAAACACCATAGCATAAGAGGATGTGATAGATGGAATTAATTCTGCACTAAAATTATTGCCTATCTGTCCCAAAATTTGCCAAGTAGATTCCATGCTTTCCCCTCTAAACCAAATTCTGGTAAAGGTGATAAAATTAAAAGTAATAAACACCTTTAAAGCCAATGCTAAAAAGTTGTTGTACTTTTCGTAAGGACTAATTTTTCGCCAAAGCTTATACACTATTAAACCCAAACCATTCAATCCTCCCCAAATTACAAACTGCCAACTTGCTCCGTGCCATAAACCTCCGAGCAACATGGTTATCAGTAAATTGATATTAGTGGTAAGCCACGCTCTAAAAGATTTTATCCAAATGGCTAACACCGCAATTAAAATAGCTGCCCACAAAAAGGCATAAAGCACTATCATTTTTCCTGAAAGTAAAATAACAAAAGCACTAATTACTCCTAAAGCTATCCATGTTCCCAAAGAGCCTCCTCTATTTCCTCCTAAGGGAATGTACAAGTAATCTTTCAGCCATGAAGATAAACTCATGTGCCAACGTTTCCAAAATTCGCCTACGTTTTTGGCTTTGTAGGGCGAGTTAAAGTTGGTAGGAAGCGTAAAACCCATTAATAAAGCTACACCAATAGCGATATCGGTATAACCAGAAAAATCGGCATATACTTGTAAGGAATAACCATACAATGCCATCAGGTTTTCGTAACCGGTAAACATTAACGGGTTATGAAAAACCCTATCGATAAAATTTACGGCTATGTAATCGCCAATCACTATTTTTTTGGTCAACCCTTTTAAAATCCAAAATAAAGCTAACCCAAATTGATGTTGCGTTAATTTATACGGTTGGTACAATTGAGGAATAAACTCCGAAGCTCTAACAATTGGCCCGGCAACTAACTGCGGAAAGAAAGAGACATAAAAACCAAAATCTAAAATACTATTTACAGGCTTAATTTTTTCTTTGTACACATCCACCGAATAACTGATGGTTTGGAAAGTGAAAAAAGAAATCCCTACGGGCAATAAAATTTGATTAACAGAATAAGCTGTTCCTACCGTTTCATTAGCAAATTGGGCAAAATGGTTAAACACTTGATAATTAGTCTGAAAAATATCGTTATACGCATCTGTAAAGAAATACGCATACTTAAAATAACACAACACAAAGAGGTTAATAACCACACTCAATCCCACAAAAATTTGCTTGGTTACTTTTTTGGGCGAAGCATAAATTATTTTTCCTATAAAATAATCTGATAAAGTTGAGAAAATCAATATGCTGATGAACAGTCCACTAGTTTTGTAATAAAAAAACAAGCTGGCAAAAAATAGAAAAGCATTTCTTAGTCCTCTTTTTTTATGAATGAGGGAATAAATTAAAAGCACTACGGCAAAAAATCCCCAAAAGAAAAAAGCGGTAAATATCATTGGTTCACCTTCATTATACACAAACAAGCTTTTAAGATTGCTCATGCTAAAAAAATGGCTCAACCACTCTGATATGTTAAATTGCTGGCTCAAGGAATACGTTTTCTATTTCTAAAAGACTGTTGAGTTTTTTGTCTGCAATAATAAATCGTTCATCATCTCTACTTTCTTCATCAGGAATGGCAACTACTTTCATTAGTGCTGATTTTGCTGCCAAAACACCATTAAAAGAATCTTCAATAACCAAACAATTTACTGGATGAACATCTAATTCTTGGGCTGTTTTAATAAAAATTTCGGGATGCGGCTTGCCAAAAGGTAGGTTCTCAGCTGAATTTATCACCTCAAAATAAGAAGCTATTTTAAGTTTATTCAGCACGGTAATAATCAGTTTCATGGCTGATGATGATGCTAAAGCTAACTTATATCCCTTAGACTGAAAATGCTCTAAAGATTCAATAACGCCTTCCATGGCTTTACCATTTTTTACAATTAAAGAAGTAACTGTTTTTAATAATTCTTTCTCTACTTCTTTAAGCGACATTCCTTCCCATGGGGTTTTGTTGTACCAATAATCTACTACTTCATACAAACGCATGCCCATAGTTTCTCTACACATTTCTTCGGTAAAATTTAAACCTACTTTATTAAAAGTAAGAATTTCCGCTTCTCTCCATAGTGGTTCTGAGTTAATCAAAACTCCATCCATATCGTAAATTACCGCCTTAATAGTTGATTGCATTCTGTTGTTTTATCGTATTCTTAAATAGTAGCTAAAAAAGCTTTACAGTTATTTTCAATTCTAGTTTGGATATCAGAAACATCAGCACGCTGAAATTTGTCTCCAGTAATTTGCTCGTAAAGTTCTATATATCGTTCAGAAACTTCATTTACAAATTCATCTGTCATTGTTGGCACTTGCTGTCCGTCTTTACCTTGAAAGCCATTAGCAATAAGCCATTCTCTTACAAACTCTTTAGAAAGTTGTTTTTGTTTTTCGTAGTTATCTTGTCTTTGCTGATAGCCCTCTTTATAAAAATACCTTGAAGAATCTGGCGTATGAATTTCATCAATTAAATAAATGGTATCGCCAATTTTTCCAAACTCATATTTGGTATCAACCAATATAAGCCCCATTTTTTCAGCCATTTCTGTTCCTCGTTGAAAAATCTTACGAGTATAATCTTCTAACTGCTCATAATCTGCTTCGGAAACAATACCTTGCTTAATAATTTCTTCACGAGAAATATCTTCATCATGTCCTTCGTAAGCTTTTGTAGATGGTGTAATAATTGGCTGCGGAAATTTATCGTTCTCTTTCATTCCATCAGGCATTTCTACTCCACATAATATTCTTTTTCCAGCTTTATACTCACGCCATGCATGTCCAGATAAATAACCTCTTATAACCATTTCTACTCTATAAGGCTCACAAATTCTACCTATAGTAACATTAGGATCGGGAGTTGCCACTACCCAGTTAGGTAAAATATCTGCTGTAGCTTTTAAAAATTTAGCGGCTATTTGATTCAACACCTGTCCTTTAAAAGGAATAGCTTTAGGAAGTACCACATCAAACGCTGAAATTCTATCGGAAACAACCATAAGCAATAGTTCGTCATTAATATTATATACATCTCTAACTTTTCCTTTATAAAATTTTTTTTGACCCTTAAAATTAAAGTGAGTTTCTTTTACAGCGTTGCTTTGCATGAGTTTTAATCTATTAAATTTAAAAGTGCAAATATATAATCATATTAGCATAGAGCTAAACAAATACTTTAAAAGTTATTCCAACTTATTGCTAAATTGTTAATATCTATATTTTATTATAGTTTATAAGTTTAGAAGTTAATAGGTGTAAGGCAATAAAAATTATTTCATTGCTATATTAGTTCATTGTTAAATTTTCACATTAATCAAAAAAATTAAATATTTAATAATCAAAAACATAATAGAAATTACAAAAAATTAACTATACAAACACCTGAACAACCTAAAGTTAATCCTATCTTTGTTAGGATAAGATATGGAAAAGGCACAAAAATTTAAGAAAAAATCTCGTTTACAATTACTACATCAGTATTATGTTTATACTGGTTTTTATAGTTTTTTGAGAACTATTCTTAAAAAATCCTTTTGGCCAATTGTAATCTTTATTGTAGCTATTTTAGGCATACATTTTTTTGTAATGAACATCAACGATATTTTAGAGTTGATGATTTCTTCTTTCCCAACAGCTGGAATTTTAAGTGTTTTCTTAATTAGCGAATCTATATTGGGTTTAATACCTCCAGAAATTTTTATTGCCTGGGCAGCAAAAACAGATTCTTCTTGGTTTTATTTAGGTCTATTATCTATTGCTTCTTACTTAGGTGGAGTAATATCCTATTTTTCGGGTAGAACATTTGCCTATTTTCCTTCTGTATATGAATTTTTAGAGGTAAAAATGGCAAAACATGTTAGTAACATGAGAAAGTGGGGCGGCTTATTAATTATTGCTGGTGCTTTATTACCTGTACCTTTTGCCATTACTAGCGTTGCTGCTGGAATTATTAAATATCCTTTACCCAGCTACCTTGCTTACGGTCTTTTAAGATTTTTGCGTTTTGCTGTCTATGGCTGGATGATTTTCGGAGCGATTAATTAAAATAGAAGTTAATCGTTATTGGTTATTTGTATTACACACCCCTACCCCTCTCAAGAGGGGAATCCCACCGCACATTTCCAATTTCTAATCCCTAGTGCTTCTAAACTCATAAACTCTAAACTTCTCAACTAATCAATTAACATTCCAACATAAAATTTGTTAAAACCAACAGGTTTCTTTATAAATCTTCTATATTTGTTCAATCATTTAAACTAATAAATTCATCATCCTATGGAAATCAGTATCCCAGCATTTATTGTTCTATCATTAATTTATTTTATTGCTGCTCATGTTGGGCTGTATAAAATTTTCGAAAAAATCGGTATTGAAGGATGGAAAGCTTTAGTTCCCTTCTACTCTACTTACATTGCTTGTAAAACCATCAAAAAATCTTGGTTATGGATAATTACTTACTACATTCCGTTTTTAGGCTTTGTAGTTTGGATGGGAATTATTGTTGAACTGATGAAATTGTTAGGAAAAACTTCTTTTAAAGAACACTTTTTAGGAGTTGTTTTTGCCGGAGTTTATTTGCCTTATATTGGTTTTAAAGAAGATGTTAAATTTATTGGTTACGAAGAAGCTGCTAAATACAAAAAATCTACCTCAAGAGAATGGACTGATGCTATTGTTTTTGCTGTTGTTGCTGCTACACTTATAAGAGGTATTTATTTAGAAGCTTTTACCATTCCAACTTCTTCTATGGAGCAAAAACTATTGCGTGGAGATTTTCTTTTTGTAAATAAATTAGCTTACGGAGCAAGAATCCCAATGACTCCTTTGGCAGTTCCTTTTACACACCATAGTTTCCCCGAATGGATTCCTTTAGTTGGTGGTAAAAAATCTTTTAGCGAATTAATTAGCTTTCCTTACACTAAATTACCCGAAATGGGAGCTATTGAACGTAACGATTGTGTAGTTTTTAATTTCCCTGCCGGAGATACGGTTGCTTTAGAAGCTCAAGATAGGGTTTACGACCAATTGGTAAGAGATATGGGAAGAACACAAGTTTGGAATAAATATACCATTGCTTATCGACCAATTGACAAAAGAGAGAATTATATCAAACGTTGTGTAGGATTGCCTGGTGATAAAATTGAAATTATTGACGGTGTGCTAAAAGTTAATGGAGAAATTGCTTATCAAGATCCTGGTGTGCAACACCGATATATTGTTCATACGAAAGATTATGAATTATCTAAAAAAGTATTATTAGATAAAAAAATCAATTATGAATTTCCTGTTCAGGAATATATGAACCCAGAAACAGGAGCTATAAATTTGGTAGATTTTTGGAGAAGTAAAGACAAAACAATTTATAACTTAACCATGACAGGAGAAGCAAGAAAAAAACTGCAACAGTTTCCTAATGTGGTAAACATTGAACAAATTATAGATAAAAAAGATTCAACTACTTATGCAGATTTATCTATTTTCCCTAACTCAACTCTATACAACTGGACAGTAGATAATTTTGGTCCGCTTACTATTCCTAAAAAAGGCTCAACCGTAGAGTTAAACGAAAAGACATTATCCATTTACAAAGTGCTTATAACGCGTTACGAATTAAATGATTTACAAGTTAAAGGCGGTAAAATCTTTATTAATGGTGAAGAAACTACTTCTTACACTTTTAAAATGAATTATTATTGGATGATGGGTGACAACAGAAATAACTCGTTAGATTCAAGATATTGGGGTTTTGTACCCGAAGATCATATTGTTGGTAAAGCTGTTTTTGTATGGATGTCTTACAGTCCACACCCAGAAGAAGGAGGCTTTTTTAGCAGAATTAGATGGGATAGACTTTTCACCAAAGTACATTAATTGGTTCTTGAATTATAAAGCCTGATTTCATCGTTATACTTATTTTAAAAATTAGTCATTTACTTTAGTAAACTCCTAATTTTTAAAACTTCACAAGCCTCGAACTCAAACATTATAATTCAAGAACACTATTTTATGGGCGACTGGCACTATTGGATTAATAATTTATATATTTAACCTCATTACTCTAAATAACTTATAAGTACTCAAGGCACTCTTAAATACTTGTAAGTACTTAACTTATAAAAGTGAAATTACTCAAAGAATGGTTTAAAGCTATAATTATTGCTTTTATTACAGTTATTGTAATTAGGGTATTTGTTTTTGAAGTATTTACCATACCCACTTCTTCCATGGAAAAAACCTTACTGCCGGGAGATTTAATTTTGGTAAATAAATTAAGCTATGGTGCTAAAGTTCCTTACGCCAATTTTAAACTTCCCGCTCTTACTACTATCAACAGAAATGATGTGGTCGTTTTTTTCTATCCCTTAGAAAATAAAGAACTTATTGACGATAAATCATATTATATTAAAAGATGTGTCGGCTTGCCGGGCGATACCTTAGAACTCATCAATAAAGCTTTGTTTATTAATAACGAAGAACAGCAACTTCCTTATTCTGCACAGTTTAATTATCAAGTACTGAGTAAAGAGCTACATCAAGATACATTAGCAAAATACAACATTACTGAGGGCGGAAAAATAGAACATACCGATTTATGGCAACTTACCATGACAGATAGTATTAAAAATATTGTTGCAAAAATCCCTCAAACCTTATCCATAAAAAGCCTAAATATTCCTGCTAATGCTTATGCAGATTACATTTTTCCTTACCACCCTTTTTACCCTTGGAACATTGACAACTTTGGTAAGGTGATTATTCCTAAAAAAGAGGTTACCATTAAGTTAGACAACAACTCCATACATTTATACCAACAAATTATTGAAGGTTATGAAGAAAATGAATTAAGCATTTTGGAGAATACCTTTATTATTAATGGCGACACCACCAATGAATATACTTTTAAAATGGACTACTATTTTGTGATGGGCGACAACAGGCACAACAGTTCAGACTCTAGGTTTTGGGGCTTCTTACCAGAAAATCATATTGTTGGAAAAGCCAAAATCATCCTATTTTCTATGGAAAAATCTGAAACAACTAATAAAATACGTTGGGAAAGGTTTTTTGAGGGGATTGAGTGATTTTACTCTACCTTATTCTTAAGAATTAACCAAATTCCTTTTAAATCAATTACTTTAAGTAATAAACCAGCAATTAACCCAACCGTAGCAGATATTACTAAATGAATTATTAAGCTAAGCTGAAGTTGTTTAAACCCGAAGAAAGCTCCAAAAATGATTAAAGCAAATAAGCTTATTCTCACTAAAAAACTGACATCCAACTTAAAGTTGAAGATGTTTTTAGAAACAATTACCTGAGCAATAATTATAACTGCTTGCGTTGCCAAACTGGCTATTGCTGCTCCTACGGCATGATGCTGAGGAATTAACCAAAAATTTAATGCTACATTAATTACCAAGCCTACAACTGCAATTTTATTGAGCAATTTTAAACTTCCATTAGCAGTAAGTAATGTCCCGAAAATATAAGACGTAGCTATAAAAACATAGCAAAACATTAGCACTATCAACACATTAGAAGAAAATTGAGTATCAAAATCGTAAAGTAAATCCATTACTTCTCTAGCGTGATAAAACATAAATCCGGCAATAGTTACAGACAAAACAAACAATAAACTAAAGGATAATTTTACCAGTGGAGCAACCGTTTTATTGTCTTTAATTAAAAAAGCAAACATAGGTAACAACAATCCGGCAAACAACACCCCAAATTGATTAAAAGCATCCATAAATCGGTAAGCTTGAGCATAAATGGCTACTTGTCGTTCTCCATCAGGCAACATAATATCGAGCATAACGGCATCTATTCTATAATAAAAAACCATAGTAAGCACCAGTAATGCATAAGGAAAGGTTTGTTTTAAAATTTGTTTTAAGAAAGGACCGTCTATCGTAAAAATAAAATGCGTGGTTTTGGTTATTACTATAGAAAAAACAATAATGGTGGTAATAGCATAAGCCAATGTTTGGGCATAAATAAAGTGCATAATGGTAAAAGGAAAATCAAAAACATTCCCCCATAATAAAATAGCACAAAAAACTATCATTAAGGTTTTATCAAGCACCGAAAGAAAACTATCTGTTTTATACAGTTGAAGTGCTGTTATATTGGACCTCAAATACTGAATAAAGGAGACCAAAAACTGGTTGATGGACAAAAATAACAACACGAAAAATCGTTCGCTATCATACCCCATTACCCATCCTACACCAAAAGTAACAACAAGGTAAATTACAAACAGCATCATTTTAAATACGGTTATCCCCGAAAAATATTTGGTAAGTAAATTATTGTTTTGAGTAATGTGTTTATTGTTGAAATTAGTAATTCCTAAATCTAAAATAATATTAAATAACAACGAAAAATTGAACAAAACAAAGTACATCCCGTAATCTTCGGGCAAAGTATTCTGAACAGTTCGGTCAATACCAAATATCCAAAAAGGCTTAATCAGCAGGTTAAGCAGCAATAGTAAAGCTAAATTGGTGACAAATTTTTTCTGCACTATTCAATTGATTTGCGACAAAAATAACTTATCTGCGTCAATATTATTATTTTCGCTGATTATAATTAAACAATCTGCTTTTGAAAATTGCCGTAAATACCCGATTAGTCATTAAAAACAAAATGGATGGCATTGGTTTGTTTACTTGGCAAACCTTCTCACTTTTAGTACAGCAACACCCCGAAATAGATTTTTATTTTATTTTTGATAGAAAGCCCGATGAGGAATTTATTGCTGCAAAAAATGTTCATCCCATTATTATTCGCCCCATTACCAAACACATTTATGTTTTTCCTTATTGGTACCAAATTGCATTAAAACGTGTATTAAAAAAGCTAAATCCAGCTATTTTTATTGCTACAGATGGCATGTTTCCGCTAAATAGCAGCATAAAAACCTTGTCTATTATTCATGATTTAAACTTTGAGCATCACCCTGAAATGTTGCCCAAAAATGTACTGAACTACTATAAAAAGTTCTTTCCTAAATTTGCTCAACAAGCCACCCAAATAGCCACCGTTTCTGAGTTTTCTAAAAAAGATATTATAGCAACTTACCAAACAAATGCTTCAAAAATTGATGTGGTTTTTAATGGTGCAAGCGAAAATTTTAAACCAATAAGTGAAGCTACCAAACAAGCAGTAAAAGATAAATTTGCGGAAGGAGTCAATTACTTTTTATTTGTCGGAACCATTCATCCAAGAAAAAATGTTCCTATGTTGCTTAAAGCTTTTAACCAATTTAAAGTAGAAAGCGGATCTTCATTAAAATTACTAATTACTGGAAAAACAATGTGGAGTAATTCAGAAACTACGCAACTTTTAAACGAGCTGGAACACAAAGCGGATATTATTTTCACTGGTAGAGTTAATGATGAGGAACTTGCTGAACTTACTGCTGCGGCAAAAGCCATAACCTATATTCCTATTTTTGAAGGTTTTGGGATTCCATTGGTAGAAGGAATGCAATGCGGTGTTCCTGTAATTACATCTAACATAACTTCAATGCCCGAAGTTGTTGGAGATACAGGTATTTTAGTAAACCCGTTTAACCAAAATGAAATTGTACAAGCAATGCAAAAAATTACTGCTGACAAAAATTTTCATGAGGTGTTAAGCTCTAAAAGCATCCTTCAAGCTAAAAAATTTAGTTGGGAGAAAACTGCTCAATTAGTAATGGAAAGTATAAAAAAGACAATTGGGTAAACTGATGTAAAAAATTTCACTACTTTTATTTGCAAATAACACAATGGATAACGACATCAAATATCATTTTCTAAAATCTGCTCTGTCAACAGAAAATACGTTAATGAGTAATGACGATTTTTTGAATTGGATAGAAGAAAAAAAGAAAGCAACCCATCATAAAATCACATTTATACCTTTTTCCGATATGGAAAATTGGGGATTTAACTCCACTACAGGCAATTTAGAACATTTTTCGGGCAAGTTTTTTTCTATTGAAGGTATCAACATAAAAACTAATTGGGGAAAAGTATTAGAGTGGTCACAACCTATTATTAACCAACCTGAAATAGGTTTTTTAGGAATTATTACTAAAAAAATTAATAATACCTTGCACTTTTTAATGCAAGCGAAAATAGAACCTGGAAACATTAATGCAGTACAACTTTCACCAACTTTGCAGGCAACAAAAAGCAATTACACGCAAGTTCACCAAGGAAATGCACCGCTTTATTTAGATTATTTTTTATCTGAAAGAAAAGATGTAACCGTATTATTAGATCAACTTCAATCGGAACAAGGTGCTCGTTTCCTGAAAAAGCGAAACAGAAATATTATTGTAGAAATTTCTAGCGATATAGAATTGGAAGATAATTTTTGTTGGTTAACGCTAGGGCAAATAAAGGAATTTTTAAAGTACGACAATATCATTAATATGGATACCAGAACGGTTATCTCAGGTATTCCTTTTGGAGATTTAAGCACTTTTGAAAGCCTTAAAAAAGAAAAAAATACGAATTTAAAATTAAATAACTTTCTTATATCGGAGTTGGATAATTCTAAAGCAATACATTCTATAGAACATATTATTTCTTGGATTACCCGATTAAAATCTTTTGCTGAGTTGGAAATAGAAAGAATACCCCTAAACAGTATAAGTGATTGGAAAAAAGACGATTTTTCTATTCATCATAAAGACCATAAATATTTTTCTGTAGTGGCTGTAAAAGCAGAAATTGGTAATAGAGAAGTAAACAGTTGGACGCAACCGTTAGTAAAATCTGCTCAAGAAGGTATTATTGCTTTTTTAATCAAGAAAATAAACGGAGTTTATCATTTTTTAGTGCAAGCAAAATTAGAATCTGGTAATTTCGATATTATTGAATTGGCTCCCACAGTACAATGTTTAACAGGTAATTACCGTAAGGGAGAAAATGAATATGAAGTGGAATTTTTAGATATTGTTTTAAATCCTGAAAAACACCATGCAAAAGTGCTTTATAACACATTTCAATCGGAAGAAGGTGGAAGATTTTATCAAGAACAAAACAAAAATATGCTGATTGAGGTAGCTGATGACTTTGAGGTTGAAGTACCTGAAAAATTTTGTTGGATGACATTAAATCAGCTAAAAGATTTTATAAAATTTAATAACTATTTAAATATCCAGTCGAGAAGTTTATTATCGGCTATAAGGTTTAAATAAACTAATTATGCAAAAACTAAAAATAGGCGTTTTAGGCTGTGCCAACATAGCAAAAAAAAGTGTTATTCCCGCAATTTTATCTATTCCTGATTTTGAATTAGTAGCTGTTGCCAGTAGAACAGCAGGAAAAGCTCAAGAGTTTGCTAGTTTATTTGATTGTGAGGCTGTAGAAGGATATCAAAAACTTATTGACAGAAAAGATATTGATGTTATTTACATGCCTTTACCTACAGGACTGCATGAAGAATGGGTGTTAAAAGTCTTAGAAGCTGGCAAACATATTTTAATAGAAAAATCGTTGGCAATGAACTATTCTTCTGCTGAAAAAATGGTGCAAAAAGCAAAAGGAAAAGGCTTGTTAATCATGGAAAACTTCATGTTTCTCTATCATGGTCAACACCAAATTGTAAAACAACTTATTGCAGAAGATAAAATAGGAGAAATAAGGTGTTTTAGAAGTTCATTTGGATTTCCACCATTGCCATCAGATAACTTTAGATACAATAAAAAATTAGGAGGTGGTGCTTTATTAGATGCTGCCGCCTATACTGTTAGAGCCAGCCAATTGTTTTTAGGTAACGATTTGGAGGTGAAAGCTGCTTCTCTTAATTATAACGAAAATGGTGTTGATATTTTTGGTGGAGCCTTTCTAAAAAACAAAAATGGATTATTTAGCGAAGTAGCTTTTGGTTTCGATAACTTTTACCAATGCAATTATGAAATTTGGGGTAGTAAAGGAAAAATCACCGCACATCGAGCTTTTACTCCCGCTCCGGATTTCAAACCTCTTATAACATTAGAACTGCAAGGAGAAAAATTTGATATTGAAGCTCCTGCCGAAAACCATTTTATAGCCATCTTAAATGAATTTAAAAGATGTATTCTTGAGAATGATTTACAGGATAAATATATAGAAATACTGAATCAAAGTAGGTTGTTGGAAGAGATTACAGCATTAGAAATTAAAAACAATAAACATGAGCAAACAAAGAGACTTTGATAATTTTGATGAATTTGCAGAAGGTTATAGAGAAACACACAATAAAGCTATTGTATTAAGTGGAGCCAATAGTGATTACTTTAGTGAATATAAAATTATAGAATTGCTACATTTTGAAGATGCTTCAAAACCGCTAAAAATCCTTGATTTTGGCTGTGGCGATGGTAATAGTTCTGTGTATCTACGAAAATATTTTCCTAATGCAACTATTGTTGGTATTGATGTTTCTGAAGAAAGTATTAAACAAGCTGAAAAAAAAGAACTGCCAAATACTACCTTTTCTGCATTTAACGGAGAAAAAATTCCGTTTAACAATGAGGAGTTTGATTTAGTATTTACATCCATGGTTTTTCACCACATTGAACACCATTTGCATGCCGCTATTTTATTGGAAATTAAACGTATTTTAAAACAAGGTGGAAGGTTCTATAATTTTGAACATAACCCTAACAATCCGCTTACAAGAAAAGTGGTAAACGAATGTGAATTTGATAAAGATGCCGTTTTATTAAAACCTAGCTATCATAAAAAACTTATCATAAACAGCGGGCTATCTTTAAAAGAAATAAAATATACCATCTTTTTTCCACGACATAAATTATTTAAGGTTTTTCATTTTACAGAAAATTTACTATCTTGGTTGCCAATTGGAGCTCAATATTTTATAAGAGCAGAAAAAGTATAGTCATTTTAAAATGAAACACAAATATTAAAAAAAATCACAAAAGCCATTTGAACTCAACAATAGAAATATCCATAGTTAGCCCTGTTTACAAGGCAGAAAATATAATAGACAAACTGGTTGAACGAATTATTGAATCTGTTTCTAAACTCACTGATAGTTTCGAAATTATTTTAGTAGAAGATAACGGTCCTGATAACTCTTGGAAAAAAATTAAAGAAAACTGTGCTAAATATCCTTTTGTAAAAGGGATTAAATTGAGTAAAAATTGTGGACAGCAACATGCCCTGCAAGCTGGTTTGGATGCGAGTAAAGGTAAATATGTTGTTACCATGGATTGTGATTTACAAGACCAACCCGAAGAAATTTATAAATTACTCAACAAAGCAAAAGAAGGCTACGAAATTGTTGCTGCCAGCCGAGAAAACAGAAAAGATGATTTTATAAAAAAAATAGCTTCAAAATGGTTTTATGCTGTACTAAGTTACCTAACAGAAACTAATCAGGATAATACTGTTGCCAATTTTGTTTGCTATAACAGAAAAGCTGTTGAAGCCATGAAATTAATTGGCGATAGCAACCGATACTACCCTATGTTGCAGCAATTAGTTGGATTTAACTATGCAAAAGTGTCTATTCAGCATGCTGAGCGAGAAGATGGGAAATCCTCTTACTCTATGAAAAAGCGATTAAAGTTAGCCATCAATACCATTCTTACTTTTTCAGATAAACCACTTAGGCTTACTGTTAAAATGGGTGTTTTGCTATCTTTTTTATCTGTTTTAGCAGCTTTAACCTTAGTAATTATGTATCTATTAGGAGATTACAGAACTGATGGTTGGGCAAGTTTAGCTTTATTATTAAGTTTTTTCTCTGGAGCTATTATTTCTGTGTTGGGAATGGTTGGTTTGTATGTAGGTAAAATTTTTGAAAGTGTTAAAAACAGACCCACTTATATCATAAACGAAGTCATTAATTGAAAAGATTAATTTTAATATTATTTTTATTTTTTGTTGGAAATTTCCAATTTCTTAACGCACAAGAATTTGCTGATAAAAAGTTCTACTTAGTTGATTCTTTAGAATTGGAATCGCTTTCTGAAAAAGACAAAAATACTATAGACTCTTTACTTACCGTTTATCACAAAACAAAAAACGATTCTATTCAATTAATACAATTAAACAACCTTGTTGCTAATTGTGAAAATATTATTTGGATGAAGTATAATGAGTTCGTTTATAGAAAATCATTGAAATTAATAGCCAAATCCAAAAACAATAAAACACTTGTAAATTTTTACAAAAAAAATATTGCTTCTTATTATAATAATCTAGGCTATTATTATTTTGGAATTGATGACCATCAAAACGCTATCTTTTCTTTTGAAGAAGCCATTAAAATTAGTAAAACAATTAATGATTTATCTGTAATCCCAACAGCACTAAATAATATCGGATTTATTTTTAAACAGCAAGGTGACATTTTAAGAGCTTTAGAATATTATCACCAATCATTAAAATTAAATAAAACATTAAACGAAAAAGAAGAAATTGCTTTAGCATTGAACAACATTGGTGGCGTATATTTTAAATTAGAAAAATATGATAAAGCATTGAATTATTATAGAGAAGCACTGATGATTGAGAAAGAAAGTGGCACACAAAAAGGAATTGCTCGATTATATAGTAATATAGGATCTGTATATACTAATCAGGACATGAAAAAAGAGGCTATCGATTATTTTAACCAATCATTAAAAATTTACAAGGAACTACAATTAAAGAAAGGAATAGCTACTTCTTTAAGCAAAATAGCAATATTAGAAATGAGCTTAATAAATGATTCGAATCAGAATAAAAATTCTGTATTAAATCATGTTTTGTTAAAACACAAAGAAGCTTATCATATTTATAAAGAAATTGAAGATAATGAAGGTATTGCATATTCATTAAACAACATAAGTTTAACTTATAAAAAACTTGGCGACATCAATTCTGCTTATGACTTCGCTACAAGAAGTTTGGAAATAGCAAAAAAAATAGGCTTCCCGGAAACTATTAAAAATGCAGCAGAAGTTTTAAAAGATGTTGCTTATCACAAAAGAGCGTTTAAACAAGCATACGATTTACAGGAATTATATTATAAAATGCAAGATAGTATAAGTAGTTTATCCATAAAAGAAGCTACCTTACAAAAACAATTTCAATACGAATATGAAAAAAAACTCCTTGCCGACAGTATCAAAAATGTTGAAAAGGAAAAAATTATACAAGCAGAAATTGCTGCTAAAGATGAAAAAATAAAACGACAGACTACCGAAAGATATGGACTTAGTGGTGGTGTTTTGGTTTTATTATTATTCGGAAGTGTAATTTTTAAAAGATATAAAGAAAGTCAGAAACAAAAAAGAATAATAAATACCCAAAAAGAGATAGTTGAAGCAAAAACAAAAGAAATAACCGATAGTATCAACTATGCTAAAAATATCCAAAATTCAATTTTACCAACAGAAGAAGAATTTGAATCTACCCTAAAAAATAGTTTTATTTATTACCAACCAAAAGACATTGTTGCCGGAGATTTTTATTGGATGGAGAAGCTCCCATCTAGTTCTTTCGAAGGGAGTAAAATCATCTATTTTGCTGCAGCAGACTGTACCGGACATGGCGTTCCTGGTGCTATGGTAAGTGTGGTTTGTAATGGAGCATTAAATAGAGCTATTGGAGAGTATAACCTAAAACAACCTGCTGAAATTCTAAACAAAGTAAGAGAGCTTGTTATTAAAACTTTCGACAGAAGTGGTGACGATTCTAAACTTAGAGACGGAATGGACATCGCTTTATGTAGCCTCAAACTTTCCGAACGTTATGCAACACTACAGTATTCCGGAGCCAATAATCCACTTTGGATTGTTCGCCCTATAAATAACCTCGAACATCAAACCTCGAACTTTGAGCTTATCGAGATTAAAGCCGATAAACAACCTATTGGTAAACATTTTAGACAAAATAACTTTACCAATCATACTGTTAGTTTAGAAAAAGGAGATAGCATTTACATTTTTACTGACGGATATGCCGACCAATTTGGTGGACCAAAAGGTAAAAAAATGATGTATCGACCTTTTAAAGAATTTTTACTATCCATTCAGGATAAAAATATGCAAGAACAAAAAATTGCCGTTCAAAATCACTTTAATGAGTGGAAAGGAGATCTAGAACAAGTTGACGATGTTTGCGTAATTGGAGTGCGGATATAGATAAATCAGGTGAATACAAAAATGAATAAATTAATTTTATACCTTATAATACTTCTTAATTGTCAGCTTATATTTGCTTCAAAGCTTAGTGATAAATTAATTATTGCTAATGAAATTTACTATTCAAATCCAGATTCTTCTTATGTAATTTGTAAAGAATTAGAAAAACTTGAATCAAAAACTAATACCGAATTAGCTGAAATTTATATCTGTCAATCTCGATACTTAATTTTAAAAACAAAATTTGATGAAGCTTCTATTATATTGTCAAAAACAATAGAACTTTTAGAAAAAGAAAACAATTTGTCGCTATTAGCAAAATGTTATTCTCTAAAAAGCATCCTACTAGATAGAGTTGCCAATTTTGAACAAGCACTCTTTCATCAAAAAAAAGCAATTTCACTATATACTGAAGCAAAAGATACTACAGGAATAATAAGCTCTTTAACAAATATAAGTTTAGATTACTTAGAAAGAGATGAAAATGATTCTGCATTATATTACTTGTCTAAACTGAAAAGATTTGATGGTAAAATGAAAGAAAAAAGTAAATATTTCTTTCATCAAAACTTTGGTAAATACTATTTTAATGTCAGAAATTATGATGAAGCAATAAAAGAATACAATAAAGCACTAGTAGTAGCCAACAAATACGAAATGATAGACAGTAAGGCATCTTGCCTAACTTTAATTGCTATAACCTACTTTAACTTAAAACAATTTGTAAAAGCAGAGTCAACATTACTTGAAAGTATAGCTATTGCTAATGAGAACAATTTATTACACGAAGCCAATGAAGCTTATATTGTGTTAATTGAACTTTATGAAAAACAAGAACGTTTTAAAAAAGCGTTGGAAATTAAAAAGCTAAACGATAAAATTGAAAAAGAAATATTCACCATTGAAAAAATAAACAAAATAAATGAAATTGAAACCAGACTTAGATTATCTGAAAAAGAGCAAATAATTACACAACAAGAATTAAAAATAAAAAAAGAACAACTTAATACGCTTGAAGCAAAATCAAAAATATCACAACTTATCTACTTCATTTTGTTGTGTATTGTAATTATTGTTTTTGTGATAATTATATTTATACGAGCCAAAAAACTAACCAATAAAATTAAAGCACAAAAACTATTGCTTGAGGTAAAAAGCAAAGAAGTAACCGACAGTATAAAATATGCTAAGCGAATACAATCGGCAATTTTACCATCCTCTAAAACTATAAAAGAGCACCTCCCCGATTCATTTATATTATACAAACCAAAAGATATAGTTGCTGGAGATTTCTATTGGCTAGAAAGCAAAGGCAACACAGTATTATTCGCAGCAGCAGATTGCACGGGGCATGGCGTTCCTGGAGCAATGGTAAGCGTAATATGTAATAATGGACTAAACAGAAGCGTAAGAGAGTATGGACTAACCAACCCAGATGATATTTTAAATAAAACTCGTGAAATTGTAATTTCAGAATTTGATAAAAGTGAAGAAGACGTTAGAGATGGGATGGATATAGCACTATGTAGTTTAAAGTATAATATAAATTACTCCGAAACAGTAGCTACACTACAATATGCTGGTGCTAATAATCCACTTTGGATTGTTCGACCTATCTTAAACGATATCGAACATCGAACATTGAACTTTGAACTTATAGACATTAGACCCGACAAACAACCTATAGGAAAACATTTTAAAAACTTATCTTTTACTTCTCACACAGTAGAACTAAAAAAAGGAGATACCATTTACATTTTTTCTGACGGATATGCTGATCAGTTTGGTGGGCCAAAAGGTAAAAAATTTATGTATAAACCTTTTAAAAATCTGCTTTTATCCATTCAAGATAAAAATATGAACGACCAAAAAGAAATATTAGAACAGCGTTTTAATGAATGGAAAGGAGACTTAGAGCAAGTTGATGATGTTTGCATTATAGGCGTTAGAATATGATGCAAAGTTTATCCCACGCTTGACAAAGGATGTTATTGGAATGCGGATTTAGTGTTTTTAAAACTTTATCTCTTAACCTCATAAACTTAATACTCCCTTCTAAACTAACTATCCTACTCGACTTCCTATAATAATTACATCATCTATTTGCTCCAAACTGCCTTTCCATTCAGTAAATGTTTTTTGAAGTACCTCTTTTTGTTTCTCCATGGTCTGAGTATTAATGGCTAGCAGAAGTTCTTTAAACTGTTTATAACGGAATTTCTTTCCATGAGTACCTCCAAATTGGTCAGCAAAACCATCGGAAAATAAATATACTGTATCACCCTTATTCAAGTTAAAAGAATGATTAGTAAATTGTTTCACTTCATCTGTATAATTACCAATTGGAAATCTATCTGCCTTAACTTCATAAAGCTTTAAACCTGTTTCGCTTTCCATATTTACTTCAGCGCCTTCAATATTATGTTCAGAAACAATATATAAAGGATTATAAGCTCCTGCAAATTCCAACACCTTAGTTTGTGTATTAAAAACACAAAGCGAAATATCCATTCCGTCTTTAATATTAGTTTGCTCAGCACTTTGTCGTAAGGTTTCAGAAACACCTTTGTTTAAATAATTCAAAATTTCGGCTGGCGATGTTAAATGGTATTCACCAACAATTTTATCCAATAAATTATGCCCTACAATACTCATAAAGGCTCCCGGCACTCCATGTCCGGTACAATCTGCTGCAGCAAAGAAAATAAGCTCATCCTTTTTAACAGATTGCTTCACCCCTTTATCGTTTGCAATGACAGAAGTATTATACATCCAATAAAAATCACCACTTACAATGTCTTTAGGATTAAACAAGACAAAAGTATCTTTTAAAGATTGAGAAAATTCCTCTTCAGAAGGTAATATAGCATCTTGAATTCTCTTGGCGTAATTAATACTATCAATTATATCCTTATTTTTCATTTCAACCTCTTTACTTTTTTGAACCACTTCGGCAGTACGTTCTTTTACTTTTTCTTCTAATATATGTTTTTCCTTAACCAATGCTTTTTCTCTAAATTTTATTACCACAACAATAGTAACAACAAGAAATACAACACATAAACCAATAAACCACCATTGTTGCCAAAATGGAGGTGTAATTACAAAACTATAAGTTGTTGGTGTGGTGTTCCAAACTCCGTTATTATTAGAGGCAATTACTTTAAAGGTATATTTTCCGGGAGGCAATGGCGAATAAGTAACAAATGTTTGTTTAGTCACTGGTCGCCAATCTTCATCTAAACCTTCTAACATATATTTATAATTTACCGCTTCCGGATTAGTCATACAAATACTGTTATAATAAAAAGCAACAGCCTTTTCTCTATAACTCAACTCCATTCCATCTGCTAAAGGTCTTTCTTCTAAGTTTACCATAAGTTTATTAATGAAGGTAATTGGTTCTAACAAATTTTGTTGCTCGTACTTTTTGTTTAGATGTATTAACCCTTCAATGGTTCCAAACCATAAGTCACCAGTATTATCTTTATAGGTTGCGTTTAATTTAGATTCAATACCTTTATACCCCATTTTATTGGTATAAGTATAAAATTGTTGCCGATTTTTATCATATTTATTCAATCCCTTATTGGTGCCTATCCATACATTGTGTTCATTATCTATATTTATAAACGAAATGTAATTAGACAACATTCCATCTGTCACAGTAATTTCTTGTATAATTTCTTTACCGTTAAAAACCAAAATACCTTTCCCGTCTGTTCCTACCCAAAGGTTCCCTTCATTATCTTCTATCATACAAACAGCAGTAAACTGTTTTTCTAGTTTAACCTTTTGAATTTCATCTCCATCAATTTTACTCAGTCCTTTATCTTTTGCTCCCACCCAAAGCACATTATTTTTATCGGTATATAAACAAGAAATATCATTTCCTCCCAATCCTTGGGATTGAGAAAGTCTATCCGCCAACTGATTTTCAACTTCATAATAGACTAAGCCATCTGTTGTTCCTATCCATAAATTATTAGATTTATCTACTTCCAATGCTGTAATTAATGGCTGACTCATAAAAGCATTGATGCGGTAATTGCTTTCAAAACGATTGCTTTTAGCATTATATTGTAAAATTCCTCCCCCCCAAGTTCCAATCCATACATTGTCTTTTTTATCTTTTTTAATAAAGCGGATATCGGTATAAAACAATCCGTTTTTCTCATTGAATTGCTGTTTCAATGTTAGTTTATCGTTTGTTTTACTAAAAACACTAATCCCACTATTGGTACCCACCCAAAAATTACCCCCTTTATCTTGCTCTATGGCTTTTGTTTGCTCGCTTAGTAATCCTTGATTTTTTCCATAACTTACTAACTGAAAGCCTTTAAAAATAAGTACCCCTGTTTCTTTACTTCCAATTAATAAACTACCTTCTCTATCTACCGCAAAACATCTAATATTATCGTCAAGTAAGCCTTTTTGTGTATTTATCGTTATTATTTCGGAGTCATTTATCATAGAAATCCCTCCACCCCAAGTGCCAATCCAACAATTTCCTTTAAAATCTTCTGTAATGGCCGTTATCCAATTAGAAGCTATTCCATCACGCATAAAATCATAAATTTTAAATTCATGAGCAGCTGCTGTGTATCGGTATAATCCTCCATTATATGTTCCCAACCATAAATCACCATTACTTGCCTCATACATACAAGTAATTTGAAAGTAATTAGACATTCCTTCTATCTGAAAATTGCTGAACGCATCTTTTTGGGTTTGATATTGCTTTATACCTACATCAGTAATAAAACACAGATTGCTATTTTTTAAACTCAATACCTGATAAATAATATCACTTAAGCCATCCTGACCTTTATATTGTTTAATTTTTAACGAATCTTTATTGGCTTCATAAGGATTAAGCACCTGAATAGCTCCTTCTTTATAAGTCCCTATCCATAAACTACCATTTTGAGTAAAAGAGAATGAAGTTATATCTGCCTGAAAATTAAAGATAATGCTTGCTTTTCCCTGTTGAATTAAAGATACTCCTCCTCCTTCATGACCAACCCATAAATTCCCTAAGGTATCTAATGCTAACGATTTTACTCCGCCCTCTGCTAAACCATCTTCGGTAGAAAAATTGGTAAACTCCTTACCATCAAAAGCAGAAAGTCCACTTGCTGTACCCAACCAAAGTTTACCTTTTTTATCCTGAGTTATGGCATAGACTCCAGATTGAGCTAACCCTTCTTTCACACTATAATTGTCAAAATGATAATGTTGGGCAATAGTAAAATTAGTAAGCAATATAAATAAACTGCTCACTACCAATCGGGATATCCTTTTGTAAAAAATATTTATAAACTTCAAATTATGAAACTATTAGCGTAAAATACAAACCAAAAATACAATAAAGAATAAGATTATCAAGTGATTAAAAAAAAGTTTTTGCTAACAATTTTGTTTGTTAAATTAAAAATACACCCAATAAAAATTAGTAGCACTATTACTATTGAATTCTATGGTAGGCAATGGAAATTTCAAAAATCCGAAAGCTCCTAACACGGTATTGGCAAATTTACTTTTGGTTTTTATACGGGTTAAATCAATATCTAACGAAAGGTAAAATTGGCGTTGTCGCTCAATCTCCGGATAGGATTGGTTATTGAATGCTCCTAACATTCCATCAGCTCCATAACCAACAGCAACATTGAGCCATTTGGGGAATTTAGTTTCTTCACTTAAAAATGAAGTAATATTGGCACTCATCCAATAGGTTTGTCCGTTGTAGTCCTTTAACATATTTTGAGCTAAATTCTCCCCCAACAAATTCGGACGTTTTTCCCAATAATCACTCTGGTGAAAAGAGTATTTAAGTAAAATACGTTGTTCTTGCCAAGCCAATTGCTGGGCTATAAAAAAACCTGAACCAGCAGTATTCACAGCTACATCGCCCCAAGAAAAACCCCAATCGGATGAAAAACCGTCAAAAACTTCTACGGAAGTAAGAAGGAATAAACCCAACGTTCCACCATACCACACCGATTTTTTCTCACTCACTCCACTCCATTTTAAAGCTTCATAACCGGCAAAACCAACATAATAAGCCGTAACTCCATGACCAATTTTATCCATTTGTAGCCACTCATCATTGTCATTAAAAAAATGAAAAGAACTACTCGGAACATCTTTGTACCAAAGCGTATAGAGTCCTGTCATTGCAGCAGTATAGCCAACTGTTTCTGCTACAATAACGGTTTTTAATCTTTTAGTATTGATAGTATCTTGCTGAGCAAACAATTGGTTGCTTACTGAAAATACTATTGCTAATATGAAAAATTGGTGTTTAGTAATGATGTTTGAATATTAGTTGTAGCACAAATTAATGATTAATTTCACTTATTACCACAAACTGATATAAGTTTTTCGCATTCTTTGTTTTTGCCTGACGAAACGCAGTGGAGGTCAGGGATCCATATAAGGAAATTGTTAGACTGAACTCCTTGTCTTCGCTGTACTTCGCAAGGAGAGTCAGCGTTAATCACTCCACCACTTTAAAAGCAGTTCTTCTATTTTCCGCTCTTCCTTCTTCTGTATCATTATCAGCAATTGGAGAAGTATCTCCGTAGCCTTTAGTTAGCAATCTAGTTGCATCAATTCCATTGCTTACCAAATAGTCTTTTACTGCTTTAGCTCTGTTATCTGATAAAATTTGATTGTCTTTTTTATTCCCAACATTATCGGTATGTCCACCCAATTCAATTTTTAAGTTCGGATTTTCATCTAAAAAAGTTACTAATTTATTTAACTCTGCTTTAGAGTTTGGTTTTAAATCGAATTTAGCTGTTTCAAAAAACACATTTTTCAATACTACCTCTTTACCTGCCTGAATTCTACTTAAAGGGACGTCTTTTTTGAAAGGCTCGTAAGATGTTCCGTGAGTTAATTTAAAATTCTCTGAGTAAAACAAATATCCTTTTTTAGAAACATTTAATGCATATTCTTTATTTGGAGGTAAAGAAACCAAGTATTTACCTGTTGCTCCATCCGAAAATGAAGTTACAACAACATTACCTGTTTCAACATCTATTAACTCAAATTTAGCAGCTAATTTATCGTTATTGGTTTCATCATAAACAATACCTGATAAATAAGTAACTTCTTCGGCTCTAGCATGTTCAGGTAATTCAAATTGATATAAATCTAAACTTCCAAAACCACCTTCTCTATCGGAAGCAAAATAAGCTGTTTTACCATCAGCACTAACTAACAAGCTGTTTTCATCATTATGTGTATTGATGGGATAACCTAAATTTACGGGAGTTGTCCAATCACCATTTTCATCTTTAGTAGATTTATAAATATCTAATCCACCCATACCCGGATGTCCGTTAGAAGAAAAATATAAGGTTTTACCATCAGGATGAATAAAAACCGATTCTTCTGTTGAGGCAGTATTAATAACATTACTTAATGGTGCTGGCTTAGACCATGAACCATCTGCCTGAATTTCTGTCATATAAATATCTTGTTGGCGGTCTTGACCTCTTCCAAAACCTCTTATAAAATATAGGGTTTTACCATCAGATGAAAAAGAAGGTTGGGTTTCCCAATTTCTGGAATTTACCGGTTCTCCTAAATTTCTTGGAAAGCTCCAATCGTTTCCTGATTTAAATGAATAGAATAAATCGCAACTTCCAAAGCCATTTTTACCTTTTCCGTAACCTTCGTAAGGGTCGGCACAAATCGTGAAAATTAAAAAGTTTCCGTTTGCCGATAAGGTTGGAGCACCTTCATTGTTATAACTATTCACGCCTTTTACATTAATACCTGTCTTCCAATTATGCCCATCAAAATAGCTTACAAAAAAATCTTCGTTAAAACCTGTGGGTGTACTGGGGTCCTTTAATCTTCTGGTGTACAGTAAGGTTTTTCCATCTGCCGAAAGAGCTGGGAAATATTCAGGAAGTTCGGAATTTACACCCTTACCCATGTTTTTAGGTTCAAAAGGGACAGGATTTTTCAATGCTTCAATAGCGAACTCACAATCTCTTAACCCATCGTTGGCTAGGTGCTTCATCATTAATGGAGCATCGGTAAACTTAAAATAATTAGTGAAATGTTTTTTAGCCTCTTCATATTTCCCAACTTTTAAAAGTAAGGCACCTAAAGAAGCATGGGCTTCAGGAAATAAATCATACTTGGCTTCAATAGATTTGGTGTAATAAACAATGGCTTGCTCGTAGTTAGCTTTTTCGGTGTAAACATAAGCCAATAGAAGAGCTGCTTCTGCAAAATTCGGGTCTTTTTCTAAAGCTAATAAAAATTTCACTTCCGCTAAATCATTATTTCGGGAATCGTATAAGCCTTTACCTTCGTTGTATAATTTAACTGCCTTTTTATTATCGGAGCTAAGTGTTGGTTGTGCTACCGTACAGTTAATTAAAAAAAGTACACTTACTATCGATAAAATTATTTTTGTGGTGATGTTCATTTGTTATAAATTAATTGTTATTTTCTCGCAAAGACGCAAAGACGCAAAATTATTTTCTAAATTTCAAATTCATTGCGATGACCTACAGTCATCTCTTTATAAATTACGCTCCTTCGGAGCTTTGTTGTTAATTATTGAAGTTCAATTTGTATTGGCATTGTATAAGTCGATTCTATAGGATTCCCATTTTTATATACTGGTTTCCAATCAGGCATTTGTTTAAATATTTCAATTATTTTTTCATCAATTACTTTACTTATACTTTTTAAAACTACAAAATCTTTCAACTTTCCAGATTTTTGAACTGTAAATTTTAAAAACATTTTTGTTTTTATACTTCCTTCAAAATCATCATTTTCAACTATAAGTCTCTCTAGTATAAACTTATATAACTCTTGTTTTCCTCCAGAAAATTCAGCTTCAATATTATTTTTTAAACTATCTTTTGTCTAAAGATAAACACTATCAGAATTTACACCATACGATTCAACTACGACAAGTTGAAAAGTCAAAGTGAACATTACTAATTTTAATATTTTATTAATTCTCATCATTATATATGCTAACCAACTTCAAACCTCAAACTTTGAACTTTAAACCCACCTACGCTATCCTACTCCAATTCGTTTTTTCTTTTACTAACGCTGCTAAAGTAGTTCGCAAACGTACGTTTTTTTCCAATTGTAAATTAATATCTTCTTTCAACACATCAACAGCTACATTTCTAGCTGCTTTTAAAATAAGGTTATCTTTTGCTAAATCAGCAATTTTCAAATTCAGCAAGCCACTTTGTTGTGTTCCTTGTATATCACCCGGACCTCTTAACCTTAAATCTACCTCTGCAATTTCGAAGCCATCATTAGTTCCTACCATAGTTTGCATTCTTAAACGAGCATCGCTACTCAATTTATTGCCCGTCATTAATATACAATACGATTGCTCCGCTCCTCTTCCAACCCTGCCTCTAAGTTGGTGCAATTGCGATAATCCAAAACGCTCGGCACTTTCTATTACCATTACTGATGCATTTGGCACATTTACGCCTACTTCAATTACAGTGGTAGCTACCATAATTTGAGTTTCTCCTCTTACAAAACGTTGCATTTCAAAATCTTTGTCATCAGGCTTCATTTGTCCGTGAACAATAGAAAGTTGGTACTTAGGTTTTGAAAATTGTCTGGATAAACTTTCATAACCATCCATCAAATCTTTATAATCCATTTTTTGAGATTCCTGAATTAACGGATAAACCACATAAATTTGTCTACCTTTCTCAATCTCTTTATCCATAAAGCCAAAAAGTTTTAAGCGAGAAGAATCATACTGATGAATCGTTTTAATTTCTTTTCTGCCCGGTGGAAGTTCATCAATTACAGAAACATCCAAATCGCCATAAAGTGTCATGGCTAAGGTTCTCGGAATTGGAGTGGCTGTCATCACTAACACATGAGGAGCTGCTACATTGTTTTTCTTCCACAATTTGGCCCTTTGCTCTACACCAAAGCGATGTTGCTCATCTACAATAGCCAACCCTAATTGTTTGAATAGTACTTTGTCCTCCAAAATAGCATGTGTACCTATTAATATATGTAATGAACCGTTTTCTAATTTCTCGTGCAGTACTTTACGTTCGGCAGTTTTTACAGAACCTGTGAGTAAAGCAATTTCTATGGGTAACCCTTCAATTAATTCTTTTACTCCTGCAAAATGCTGTTGAGCCAAAATTTCTGTTGGTGCTAACAAACACGCCTGAAAACCATTATCTAACGCCAACAACATCGTCATTAAAGCCACTATGGTTTTTCCACTTCCTACATCTCCTTGCAATAAGCGGTTCATGTGATGTCCGGAACCTAAATCTTTTCTTATTTCTTTTATTACTTTCTTTTGAGCATTGGTCAGCTCAAACGTTAATTTTTCATTGTAAAAAGTATTGAACAGCTCCCCTACTTCATTAAAGACAAAGCCTTTCATTTGAGTGGTATTTACCGCTTTTTGTCGCAATAAACGCAATTGAAGAAAAAACAATTCTTCAAATTTTAAACGATAAATGGCTTTTTTCAATAATGCTTCATCCTTTGGAGCATGAACATTAATTAACGCATCTTCTCTTGATATAAATTTTAAGTTTTGAAGTAACTCATTAGATAGTGTTTCGGGAATGTTTTTATTTATTTGAGCGACTAAGTTTTTTTGCAGCTTAAAAATTCCTTTAGAGTTCAATCCTTTAGCAGAAAGTGCTTCAGTAGTAGAATAAACTGCTTCCATAGCAATTTCGTTGGTAGGTAACGCTTGAGTAACTTCATCCATTTCTGGATGGGTAATGTTATACCTGCCTTTAAATAATGTTGGCTTACCATAAACAATGTATTGCTGACCAATTTGAACGGAATTTTGCAACCACTTAATTCCTTTAAACCAAACTAATTCAATCTCTCCGGTTTCATCTTTAAAAATAGCAGTCATTCTTTTGGCACGCCTTTCTCCAACAACATTTTTAGTAATAATTTTTCCTTTAAGTTGGATGTAGGTTTGGTCGGATGAAATTTCCGAAATGGTATATATTTTAGATTTATCTACGTACCTAAAAGGAAAATACTCCAATAAGTGTTTGTAGGTATAAATACCCAATTCTTTTTTGAGCAGCTCACCCCTTTGTGGTCCTACTCCTTTTAAATATTCTATTTTGGTATCTAAAAACACTTACAAAAACTGTATCAAACAAAAATACTATTTTAATTCATCTGACGTTTTAAAAATTACTTTAAAAGCTATATTTCTTGGCATGATATTCGTTATCTTTACAACAATAAAAAATAATTTCAACCATCTAAAATTATAACATTATGAAAAATTTAAAAATGATACTAGCCGCAACATTAATAGTTGCAGGAGCTACAATGGTAAACGCACAAGATGCTAAAAAGAAAGACTGCGACCATGACCACAAAGCACATTCTAGTCATTATGAAAAAGGTGAACATGTAGAAAAAATGAAAGCCGAATTAGAGCTAACCGATGAGCAAGTAGCAAAAATTAAAGAAATTCACGCTAAAAGAGCTGAAGAAAAGAAAGCTTTAAAAGATAAAATGCACGAATTGCATAAAGCTGAAAAAGAAGAAATAAAAGAAGTTTTAACAGAAGAGCAAGTAGAAAAAATGAAAGCAATGCACCATAAAAAAATGGAGCATAAACAAAAAAGAACTAAAGCTCCAACAGCTCAACCAATAAAAAAACAACCCTTAGAAAAAGAATAAATTAACTTTAAAGATTACTGAGAAAGCTACCACAAAAATGGTAGCTTTTTTTGTTTATTAGGCGTACTTTTGCACCTCAAAAAAAATTAAGCTTTATGATAACTGTTCAGAATGTTTCATTACAATACGGAAAAAGAGTGCTATTTGATGATGTAAATATTAAATTTACTGATGGAAATTGCTATGGTGTTATTGGTGCTAATGGAGCTGGAAAATCAACTTTCTTAAAAATTTTATCAGGAGAAATTTCGCCTAATTCAGGTTCAATTACTTTAGACAAAGGAAAAAGAATGGCTGTTTTAAGTCAGGATCACTCTAAATACAATAATGAAACTGCTTTGAATACGGTTCTAATGGGACATGAGAAGCTGTGGAAAGTAATGCAAGAAAAAGATGCTATTTATGCTAAACCTGATTTTTCTGATGCTGACGGAATTAAAGCCTCTGAATTAGAAGCTGAATTTGCCGAAATGGATGGCTGGAATGCCGAGGCTGATGCTGCATCTATGTTAAGCGATTTAGGAATTAATGAAGACAAACATTATTTAACGTTGGAAGAACTTGGTGGAAATGAAAAAGTGAGAATTTTACTTGCTCAAGCTCTTTTTGGTAACCCGGATGTGTTAATTTTAGATGAGCCCACCAATGATTTGGATATTCTCACCATTAATTGGTTAGAAGATTTCTTGCTAGAATTTAAAAATACAGTAATTGTGGTGTCTCACGACAGACACTTTTTAGATACGGTTTGTACTCAAATTGTAGATATTGATTTCAGTAAGATTAATTTATTCAGCGGAAACTATACTTTTTGGTATCAAGCTAGTCAGTTAGCATTACGTCAGAAACAATCTGCCAACAAAAAAGCGGATGAAAAGAAAAAAGAACTGCAAGACTTTATTGCTCGTTTTAGTGCCAATGCATCTAAATCTAAACAAGCAACCGGTAGAAAAAAAATGTTGGAGAAAATTAATTTTGAAGACATTAAACCTTCAACCAGAAGGTATCCTGCTATTATCTTTAACCAACAAAGAGATGCCGGAGATCAAATTCTACACATTGAACATTTAGGCAAAAACGGTTTGTTTAAAGATTTAAACTTAAATGTAAGAAGAGGAGATAAAATCGCTTTCGTTAGTAAAAACTCTATGGCTACAACAGCTTTGTTTGAAATTTTAGAAAACAACCAAAAAGCCGATGAAGGTAAATTTACTTTCGGGCAAACCATTACCACAGCTTATTTGCCTAATGAAAATGCTCATTTTTTTGATGGTAGCGACAATCTAATTGATTGGTTACGTCAGTTCTCTGAGGAAAAAGATGAAGTTTACATTAGAGGTTTTTTAGGTAAGATGTTGTTTTCTGGTGAAGAAGTTTTTAAAAAATCTGATGTACTTTCAGGTGGAGAAAAAGTAAGATGCATGCTTTCTAGAATGATGTTGGCAGAAGGAAATGTGTTGTTAATGGATGAGCCTACTAACCACTTAGATTTGGAATCTATTACTGCTTTAAACAATTCTTTAATTGATTTTAAAGGAACTATCTTGTTTACTTCTCATGATCATGAGTTTGTTCAAACCATTGCCAATAGAATTGTGGAATTAACACCTAACGGTTGTATTGATAAAGAAATGACTTTTGATGAATATTTAGAAAGCGAAAAAGTTAAACAGCAAAAAGATCAGTTGTATGCTTAATTAGAGGCTATCTCTAATATCCGATTTCTTCGTTATTCTTGTTTTAAAAACCAGTCATTTACAACAGTAAACTCCTGACTTTCAAAACTGCGAAAGCCTTGAACTCGAAAATTATAGTTTAGCCTCTCTACTTTATAAAATATATAATAAGTAAAAATTTTAGCGTCTCAGCGACTTTGCGGTTAAATTAGAGTTTGAAGTTAACAAACAACTAAACTCATAAACCTTATAAACTCTTAAACTAAATATCAATATTGCTCTTTCTCGTTAGGAAAATCTTGAGATTTAACATCTTTAATATACGCTTCTACAGAACCTTTAATCTCTTCGTATAAATTGTTATACCGTCTTAAAAACCTTGGACTAAATTCATGGGTTATTCCCAACATATCGTGTAGAACAAGCACTTGTCCATCTACTCCATTACCGGCACCTATACCAATAATTGGAATTTTAACTTCTTGAGCTACTTTAGTAGCCAAATGAGCAGGAATTTTTTCTAAAACAATAGCAAAACAACCTGCTTCTTCAAGCAATTTAGCATCTTCAATCAGTTTATTAGCTTCTTCTTCTTCTTTCGCTCTAACTATATAAGTCCCGAATTTATAGATAGATTGTGGAGTTAACCCTAAATGTCCCATAACTGGTATCCCAGCAGAAAGAATTCTTTCAATAGATTCTAAAATTTCTTTACCACCTTCCATTTTTACCGCATGGGCTCCCGACTCTTTCATTATTTTAATGGCAGAAGAAAGTGCCTCTTTTGAGTTTCCTTGATAAGAACCAAAGGGCATATCTACCACCACCAATGCTCTTTTTACCGCTCTAATTACAGAAGAAGCATGGTATATCATTTGGTCTAAGGTAATTGGAAGCGTAGTTTCATGTCCTGCCATTACATTAGAAGCAGAATCCCCAACTAGAATAACATCAATACCCGCAGTATCAATAATTTTTGCTAATGAAAAATCATAACCTGTAAGCATGCTTATTTTTTCATTATTATGCTTCATCTCTTGAAGAATGTGTGTAGTAACCCTTTTTACATCATTAGAATGGATAGACATGTTGTGATATTTAAAAATTGAATAACAAAGCTACAAATATTGTTTCATATGTTTTTATTTATTGTTGTTTATAGGTCATATGTAACTCCCTTCTACCTTCTTTTAATAATTCCCATATTAGATAAAAATTATCTTATGGTCGTTTCGTTTAATGGAAAAATCCTACATTTGTTGTTTAAATTTAAAACTATTATGAAACACTCTTTTTATATTTACATCATATTCGCTATTTCAGCTTTACTTTTTTCTTGTGAAACTAAAGTTGATCTTAATGCTGAATACAAAGACATTACTGTTGTTTATGGATTAATTAATCCTAACGATAGTCTTCATTATATAAAAATTAACAAAGTATTTTTACCAGACGATGGCGTTAATGCTAACACCCTTGCTGCTAACCAAACAAACTTTAATTATGCAGCAGACGAATTAACTGCTACTGTTGAAGAAATACACGCCACAAATGGTAATGTATTAACAACGTATAATCTAATTAGAACTGAAAACGAAATCCCTAAAGATGAAGGTGTTTTTGATAACTCCATTAATGTTTTGTATAAGTTTGTTGAGCCTGCTATTAACAGAGAAAGTATTTATAAACTTAAAATCTATAATTCTAAATTAGATAAAGAAATTACTTCTGAAACGCTTATTGTTGGAACTACAAGCGTTACCAGTCCTACCAATCAACAAAAAATGGCTTTTTGGATTGGAGCTCCTAATAATGGAGGTTTTTCCGATAGAACTATAACAATCAATACCGGAAAAAATATAGGTAGAATTCAAGCTAAATTAATTTTCAATTATACCAATCATTTTATTACTTCTAGTGGTTTACCTGCTCAACCTCAAAAAGTAGTAATGAGTTTAGGGGAGAATAAAACTCAAGATCCAGTTTCCGGAAGCGAAATTATTGAATGGACAATGGAAGGTGCTACTTTTTTTGATAACATTACAGCATCTGTTCCTGCCACTTTACCCAATTTATCTCACAGAGAACTAGGTAATGTTGATTTAGAGTTTGTAATTGCAGGCACAGAACTAAATGTTTATATGGAAGTTTCAGAGCCATCTAATACAGTAAATCAAAACAAACCTAGTTATACCAATATTGAAAACGGATTAGGAATTTTTTCTTCAAGAGAAACTTATAAATGGTTTACAACCATAGACCCTAATACTGGTAACTTAAACCTTACATCTCCAACTATAGAAAAACTTTATTCAATGGGGCTTAGTTTTTGTTTTGGAAACAGCACTACATCAAATTATGCTTGTCCGCAATAAAAAAAGATATAAAAACACTTTAAAAGCTACTCAAATGGGTAGCTTTTTTTATGAAATCATAACAATTTTTCATTGGTACACTCCCCTATTTTAAGTATCTTTGTTAGTTAAGATAACATACTTTTTTATGTCAACAAAAAAAGAAATATTAACTCTTGATGAAATTAAATTATTAGTCAATACTTTTTACGATAAAGTTCGTGAGGATAACCTACTAAAAGATATATTTAATAATGTAATTCAAGATAAATGGCCTATACACTTAGAAAAAATGTATCGCTTTTGGCAAACCATTTTATTAGAAGAACATACTTATAACGGAAGTCCTTTTGCTCCACATGCAAATTTACCTGTTAATAAAACTCATTTTAATAGGTGGTTGCTATTGTTTAATGCAACCATAGATGAATTATTTACAGGAGAAAAAGCAGATGAAGCCAAGTGGAGAGCAAATAAAATGGCTGAAATATTTCAACTTAAAATTGATTTTTATAATAAAAATTCTGCAAAACCTTTAAACTAAATAACCATGATACCAAAAAGCTATGACACGGTTACCGAAGCAGTAAACGACCTTCAAAAAAGAGGCTATACAACAAATTTCTCAATACTTACCGAGGTAGAATGTATAGAATGTAAAAGCACTTCTCTAAGATTATCTCCTGATGAGTTTGAAATAGATGAAGTATATAGGTTTGAAGGAATAACAGACCCAGGAGACGAAATGATAGTGATTGCCATTTCTTCCAAACAACATGATGTAAAAGGCTTAGTTGTTAATGGGTTTGGAGTGTATGCTAGTTCAAAAATTTCTAAAATAACAGAACGTTTGTAATAAATGGAGAAACCAAAACCTTTAAAAAGACACAAAAGTATAGTTCCGTTAAGCAAAGATCATCATCAGGCATTATTGCTTTGTTGGAAAATTAGAACCGGTTTCAAGAAAAAAATAGCTCCTCAACGCATAAAATCTTATAGCAACTGGTTTTGGATAAATCATATTCAACCACATTTTAACATTGAAGAGAAATATGTTTTTCCGGTGTTAGGAAATGAACATGATTTAATAAAAAGAGCACTTGCAGAACACCGCAGCTTAAAAGAATTGTTTGAGTCTGAAACTGACATCAACAAAAACCTTAGTTTAATTGAAGAAGAACTTGAAAACCATGTACGTTTTGAAGAGCGTATTTTATTTGGAGAGATACAAAAAGTTGCTACAGACGAAGAATTGAAAAACATCGAAAAATATCATCAAGACAACTTTTGTGATGATTGGGAAGATGAGTTTTGGAAATAATTTTTTGTTAATAAAAATCAACCCCACCACTTGTTAAAACACAAAAGTTTCTTATACTTTGTAAGTTAAAAAAAAGAAGAAATGATGCACCTTAAAATTGGAGATAAAGCTCCTGAATTAAATGTAAAAGATCAGGATGGAATAATGCATTCGTTAGCTGATTATAAAGGAAAAAAAATTGTGCTTTATTTCTACCCAAAAGATGCTACACCAGGTTGTACCGTTCAAGCTTGTAATCTAAGAGACAACCATAATTTACTAAAAAAGGCAGGTTATAGTATTATTGGAGTAAGTGCCGACAACGAAAATTCTCATATTAAATTTATTGAAAAACAAAACCTTAACTTCCCCCTATTAGCCGATACAGATAAAGAACTCATTAAACGATATGGCGTTTGGGGAGAAAAGAAGTTTATGGGGAAAACTTACGATGGTATTCATAGAACTACCTTTGTAATTGATGAAAATGGGATAATAGAAAACATCATCACTAAAGTAAAAACCAAAGATCACGCAGCTCAATTGCTGTCAGCATAATATTAAAACTAACTACTAAAACACACAACAATGGCAGAAGTAAACGCAGAAAAATTAAAAGCCCTACAATTAACCATGGACAGACTTGAAAAGTCTTACGGAAAAGGTATTGTAATGAAAATGGGAGATTCTCCTGTTCAAAATATAGAAGTAATTCCAACCGGTTCTTTAACTCTTGATATAGCTCTTGGTATAAAAGGTTATCCTAAAGGTAGAGTTGTTGAAATATATGGTCCTGAATCATCAGGAAAAACAACGTTAACTATTCATGCTATTGCTGAATGTCAAAAACAAGGTGGTATTGCTGCTTTTATTGATGCTGAGCATGCTTTCGACCCTACTTATGCTGCCGCTTTAGGTGTTGATATAGATAGTTTAATAATTTCACAACCAGATAATGGTGAACAAGCATTAGAAATTGCTGACAACCTTATCCGTTCAGGAGCTGTAGATTTACTTATTGTAGATTCTGTTGCCGCTCTTACTCCAAAAGCAGAAATTGAAGGCGAAATGGGAGATTCTCAAATGGGACTTCAAGCAAGATTAATGTCTAAAGCATTAAGAAAACTTACTTCTTCTATACAAAAAGCCAACTGTTGTACTATCTTCATTAACCAATTAAGAGATAAAATTGGAGTTATGTTTGGTAACCCAGAAACTACCTCAGGTGGTAATGCTCTTAAATTTTATGCTTCTATAAGAATTGATATTAGAAGAGCTACTCAAATTAAGGATGGAGAAGAAATTACAGGAAACAGAACTAGAGTAAAAATCGTAAAAAACAAAGTTGCTCCACCTTTCAAAAAAGCTGAGTTTGACATTATGTACGGACAAGGAATTTCTAAAGTAGGTGAAATTATAGATTTAGCTGTTGATAATGAAATTATTAAAAAAGCAGGAAGTTGGTTTAGCTACGGAGATACCAAATTAGGTCAAGGTAGAGATGCTGTAAAACAATTGTTATTAGACAATCCTGAATTAATGACTGAATTAGAGCAAAAAATCATTGCTATTATTGAGGAAAAATAAATTCAATATGATTTTTAGAACACTAGTTTTTATTATTCCTACGCTGTTGGTACTATTTTTTGTTTCTTGCGAAAATAGCAATTCCGTTGATAACAATAGTGGAACCACTATTGCGACAGACACTACCTTAACAGAAGAGGAACGTGCTTTTAAAGAAATTAACGAGCAATTAAAAACCGATGTAAATAATACTGGTTTGTATTTAAAAAGAGCCCGATTACATCAAAAATATGGCGATTATAATGCTGCTGTTAATGATTTAAACAGAGCTATAAAAATAGATTCTTTAATTCCTGAATTTTATTTATTAAAAGCTGAATTGCTTAAAGGTCAAGACAAATATAAAGAAGCCAAAGAAGCTCTGGATAAATGCATGTTTGTAGATAATGACAATGTTCAAGCTAGAGTTGAATTAGGATGGTTGGCACTATATGCATTTAACCATAAACAAGCACTAGATTATGCTGATGCAGCTCTAAAAAGAGATATGTATAATGCCGAAGCATATTATCTAAAAGGAATGATATTTTTAGATAAAAAAGATACTGCTCTTGCAAAATCAAGCTTTAAAACGGCTGTAGAACAAGAAAACGATTATTATGATCCTTACATTCAATTGGGCGTACTTTATTTCCATGATGAATCTAACATAAGTGAAGGCTATTTTAAAAATGCATTGCGTATTGATCCAACTAGTTTAGAAGCACTTTATAATATCGGACTTTATTATCAAGAAAGAGGAGAATATGAAAAAGCTATGGAACATTACCAAAAATCCATAGATATTCAACCCTATAGAGAACCTTATTTTAATATGGGTTATATTCATCACGAATATTTGCAAGAATATGAAAAAGCTGTAGAATACTATACAAAAGCTATAAATGTAGAACCTAGATATTTAGATGCTTACTTTAACAGAGGGCTTTGTTATGAACTAATGAAAGACCGAACAAAAGCCAAAGCAGATTTCCAAAAAGTGCTTGAATTTAACCCTACACACACTAATGCTGCTAAAGCATTAGAAAGAGTATATTAACTTATTTATCTTTCAAAAATTCAAGCAAGCTTCAACTCAAACCTCAAACCTCAAACTTCTAACCTAAATGAATTATCTATCTGTTGAAAACCTCTCAAAATCTTTTGGTGAGCGTGTGTTGTTTGAAAATATTTCCTTTGGAATAGATAAAGGTCAGAAAGTAGCTTTTATAGCTAAAAATGGCACCGGAAAATCCACTTTATTAAAAATTTTGGCAGGAGAAGCAGGTTACGATTCTGGAAGTGTTGTTTTTAGAAATGGTATAAAAACAGGTATTTTACAACAATCTCCCAATTATAAAGAGGAATTAACTATTTCTCAAACTATTTTTAAAACTTCATCAAAACAAATTGATGCTATTTTAGAATACGAAAAAGCCATTGCCAATCCAGATGATAATGAAAGAATGCAAAAAGCTTTTGAGCAAATGGATACAATAGATGCTTGGGATTACGAAGTGCGTATCAAACAAATATTAGGTCAGCTACAAATTCATGATTTAGATCAAAAAATTGGTGAGCTGTCGGGTGGTCAGCAAAAAAGAATTGCTTTAGCTCAAGTACTTATTGAAGAACCCGATTTTATTATTTTGGATGAGCCTACCAACCACCTTGATTTAGATATGATAGAATGGTTAGAAAACTACCTTAGTAAAGATAACATCACCATTTTAATGGTAACCCATGATAGGTATTTTTTAGAGCGAGTTTGTAACGAAATTATTGAATTAGATGAAAAAACCTTGTACAGATACAAAGGTAATTACAGCTATTTTTTAGAGAAGAAAGAAGAACGAGAAAGCATCTTTTCTGCCAATGTTGACAAAGCCAAAAATCTTTACCGAAAAGAGCTTGAATGGATGCGAAGAATGCCTAAAGCTAGAGGAACAAAAGCTAAATCGAGAGAAGATGCTTTTTATGATACCGAAAAAGTTGCCAAGCAAAAGAAAGATACTTCCAAAGTAGAAATGGAGGTCAACATGACTCGTCTTGGAGGGAAAATTCTAGAACTCTATCATGTAAAAAAATCGTTTGGCGACCTAAAAATTTTAGAAGACTTTAACTATGTGTTTAAGAAACAAGAAAAAATAGGCATTGTAGGTAAAAATGGTGTCGGTAAAACAACTTTTCTAAATATTTTATTGGGGTTAGAAAAAATTGATGGTGGAAAAGTAGTTTCCGGTGAAACAGTTGTTTATGGCTACTACACGCAAAAAGGAATGCAATTTAAGGAAGAAAAAAAGGTAATAGAAGTTATTAAAGACATTGCCGAAGTTATTCCACTTACCAAAGGTAGAAGCCTTACCGCTGCTCAGTTGTTAGAAAAATTTCTTTTCCACAAAAGCATGCACTACAACCAAATTGCAAAACTAAGTGGTGGAGAAAAACGAAGACTTTACCTGCTAACCATTTTAATTAAAAATCCTAATTTTTTAATTTTAGATGAGCCTACCAACGATTTAGATGTAATGACCTTAAGTGTGTTGGAAGACTTTTTAGAAGACTTTCAAGGTTGTTTAATAATTGTTACTCACGATAGGTATTTTATGGATAAATTAGTTGACCACCTCTTTATTTTTGAAGGCGATGGAAAGGTTAACGATTACTTAGGCAAATACTCTGATTACCGAGAAGAACTAAAACAACAACAATTGGCAGATAAAAAAGCAGAAGCTGCTAAAGCCAATAAAGCTCCTGAAAAACAAAGCGAAAAAGTAGCTGCTCCTAAAATCAAACTTAGCTACAAAGAAAAAATTGAGTTAGAACAGCTTGATAAAGAAATTGAGCTATTAGAAAGTAAAAAAGCTGAACTCATGAAAACCTTAGAAGCTAATCAAGCCAACCATGAGGAAATAATTAACATTACTACCCAACTTGGCGAAATTAGCTCTCAGCTAGATACAAAAGGTGAAAGATGGCTTTATTTATCTGAATTTGAGATTTAGAAAAGAAACAAAATAACTCTTCTATTTTATTGTAAAATTATTCCACTTCTACATGGGTGTAGTAATGATTTATTTTACTGCTCAGATTTCTAAAATAATCTTCTTCGAGCCATTTTAAATAGTTTTCGGTGCTTTTGCAAATGTTGTAAGAATACAATCTAATCCTATAAGCAATATCATCTTTTAAGAATTTAGACAAATAGCGTGCATCCATAATGTCTTCACTATTGTCTATACACATATTTAAATGCTGCTCTATTGATTTATCTAACACTACTTTTGGTTTCTGACCTTTTTTTAGTGTCTCCTGATAAGCTGCATCAACATCAAAATCAATATTTTCAGAGTTTTTAAATAGTGCTCTCACATCTTCTGGCATTTTATACTTGAATTTCTTTTCTATATCTTCATCAGAAAAAATATTACTTAAAAAGAAATCCGGATTTCTAAATATTTCATGCCAATCAATTGCACTATCCCACGGACCAAAACGTGCTGCATTGTTACCTAAATCTATAACGGTAAAATCTTTTTTATCGGGTAAAATTCTAGACCCTCTCCCTATCATTTGATGATAAAGCGTAAGTGAACGAGTTGCTCTATTTAGAATAATCGTCTCTACGGTTGGCTCATCAAAGCCTGTTGTTAAAATTCCTACAGAAGTTAATATAGCATCTGGAGTTTCTTTAAACCATTGTAAAATATCTCTTCGCTCTTCTCCCGTATTGGTATTATCTAAATGTCTGATGTTTAATCCTGCTTTTTTAAATGTATCAAAAACATTTAACGAAGTGTTTATTCCATTATTAAAAATCAATGTTTTTTTACCTGAAGACCTTTCATAATAAGCTCTTAATAGCTTTTCCAACATTGGAAAATCTCCATAAAGCAATTCTGAAGATTTAACGGTATAATCGCCATTTGCTCCAATTTTTAATACTCCTAAACCAACATCATAGCAATAAGTTGTTGCTTTAGCCAAAAAGCCTTTTTCAATCAATGAGGGAATAGAATCACCAACAATGAGTTCCTTGTAGTTTTGAAACATAGGTAAATTAATATTAGAGCTTAATGGTGTAGCAGTAACACCCAATACAGTACAATCTGTAAAATGTTTAAACATCTTACGAAAAGAATTATAATGAGCCTCATCAACTATAACCAACCCAATATCATCAATTTCTATGGCTTCATCTCTAAATCTGTTATTTAGAGTTTCTACCATTGCTACAAAACAATCAAAATCATCTTCATCAGGAAGTGATTTAACATTACTGTCAATAATTTTACACCTTACATTAAACTCTTCTAACATTTTAGAAGTTTGGTTGCAAAGCTCAATACGATGCGTAAGTACCACTACTTTTTTACCTGTAGATTCTATAAATCTTTTAGCAATTTCTGTAAAGATTACGGTTTTCCCGCCTCCGGTTGGGAGTTGGTAAAGTAAATTATGATTAGAAGGGTTTTTAGCTAAACTTGCAAATATTTTTTCTATCGCATCATGTTGATAGTCATATAATTTCTTACCTGTAGTTCGTTCTAGTTGATCCGTTTCAATAAAAGCCATAAATATTCAATGCCATTAACAGTGGGTTGCAAAGTTACGAAAATGATTTGATTCTATTTAAACTTACTTTTTAGACTATTGTAAACGCTACAATCCATCAAGTAAAGTCGTTAAGTTTGGATCTGTAATAGCAGATAGACTAACTTCTAACGTAGTATTAGCACTTATTGTCATGGTATTGTAATAATGGAAAAGATTTCCACCTCCATCAACAGCAATCATTACTATTTTAACACTTGTACCTGTTGGAATTAATCCTGAAGTCATATTATAAACTTGCATTACCGATTTAGTTGTAGGAAAGTAAATAAAAATACCAACATTCTCTAAATAATCTGTACTAGATGTAAATGAAATTGTATTTCCAGAGCCATTATTAGCTAACTTACCACAATTTAACCAACCTAAACGAGCAATTAATGCTTCATAACCGTAAGGAATAATATTAAATGTAGGACTAACAGAAGTTGTTACTCCCAAGCTAGCAGGATTATCCGTCCAATCGAAAAAGCTTCCTGTATCGAACCCATAAAAAGCATTCATATTATTTTTTGGAGCTCCATTTGGCATTTGTACTCCATAAGCACAGTTCGGACGAAGTACTAAATCCTGATTATTTTTAGTTGCTCTAACTCTTATTTCTCCATCTGTTTCTAAAATGTTTCCCGCAGCAACTGTTGGCATTTGCCAATACATCATATCTTTTGGTGTATAAAGTTCCACCAATTTAACAGAAAATGGGTAATGAACAGAATCTCCATTTGGAAACATTAAACAATCTTTGCCTGCCAATAATTTTGTACCTTGATTTCCAACAATAGTATCATTAGAAGGTCCGTTGATGATGAACTCCTGTTCTTGCTGTTTTTTCATATCTAAATAGCTATTAACAGGTTCATACTCATTTTTAGATTTTTCAATTCTATCTTTTTTACAAGCGTTAAGAGAAATAATAAAAATTCCTATTATCGATAATATTGCAATTTTTGTTTTCATATAAATTATTTATTTAATGATAAGCTGGACATAAGGTTGTCCCTCTTTTTCTTTTACCTCCATTTCCTGATGATGAATTACATCCAAAAATATATAAAAGTCCTAATCTTAAATGTGTTTCCTGAAATTTAAAATTATACCTATACTCTAAGAACGGACGAAGACACCTATTGGTTGTAATTCCTGCTCCAACTTCTGCGTTCCAGTTAGAAGCCTGAGCTCCATCCATTGTGGATTCTTCGTGATTAGCCCATAAATTATAGGCTCCATGTGCCAATAAATAAAAATTAAAGGTGTTTCCTCTAATAATTTTTTGCTCTAAACCCAATCCAAAATAATATTCATTAATTTTATTGAACCCCGGATAATAAGCCACCTGAGGGACAATACTTAAACCATTATTCGGAAAGAAATTTACCCTAGCTCCAAAACCAAAACTTTCTGTTTGGAAATTGTACATAGCATCTGCACCAACACCAACATTTTGGGCTTTTGTACTAGCAGATAAGAAAGCTATTAAAAATATGAAAATTAATTGTTTAATCATCGAGCCAAATTATAACATTTTTTTATGAATTGAAATTTTTTTTATCAACACCCGTTAATCAATTACTATTCCATAAATGCTTACTTTCTGTTAACTTGAGTTCGGTTATTAAGTTGTTTACTTATTTTTGTAGTTCTTATGAACAAAGAAACAATTGCATTTATTAAAGATAACAAACACAAAAATGTGAATGATATTGCTTTGTTGCTAAGTAAAAAAGAAAAACTTGATACCAATTTTATTATCAACCAAATAAATGGTTGGCAAAAAGCCAAAAACAAACTCCCTACTTTTTACAATACGCCTGAAATTATTTTTCCTTCTGTAAAATCTATGGAACAGTGTTCTTCGGAAAAAACAGCTTTACTAAAAACAAAAATGGTTAGCGGTAATAGTTTGATAGATTTAACTGGTGGCTTTGGTGTTGATACTTATTTTTTTTCTACTTATTTTAAATCAGTTGATTATATTGAGTCAAATAAAGAATTACTAGAAGCTGTTCAACATAATTTTAATTTATTAAATGCTAAAATAAAATTCCACAACATAACAAGTGAAGCTTTCTTAAAATCAAACAAGACACATTTTGATGTTGCTTATATAGACCCTGATAGACGTGATGAAAGCAAGCGTATTTTTAATTTAAGTGACTGTTTTCCTAACGTTATTGAGCTGCTGCCAACAATCTTATCTGCTGCAGATAAATTATTGATAAAAACCTCTCCATTTTTAGATATCAAACAAACATTAGAAGCATTAAAAACAGTAAGCAAATGTTTTATTGTTGCGGTAAAAAACGATTGTAAAGAAGTACTCTATTTGGTAGAAAAAGAAAAAAGTAGGCCTACTGAAATTATAACCTATAATTTAGATAAAAACGAGGACGTTTTTAAATTTACTTACGAAGAAGAACAACAAACAACTTCCCATTTTAGTCAACCTAAAAAATATTTATACGAACCAAATGCCGCTATAATGAAAGCTGGAGCTTTTAAAACCATTGGTAATCATTTTAAGTTAGATAAACTGGCTCAACACACGCATTTATATACTAGCGAGGATTTAATTACTGATTTTCCAGGAAGAATTTTTGAAGTTATCCATGTAACAGATTATCAGAAAAAAGCAATACAGCAACTTGGTATAAAAAAAGCGAATATTAGTACTCGCAACTTTCCTGATACGGTTGCTGTAATTAAGAAAAAACTTAATCTTAAAGATGGTGGTAATTGCTATTTATTTGCCTCTACCAATTTAGATAATAAACCTATTTTAATCATCACAAAAAAAATCAACTGATTTACATATTGGGAGTAAGCTTAAAGTTGATTAACTTTGTGTATTAAAAACTACTTTATTAAGTAATGAAACGACCATAAGTAAAATACTCTCAGACAAGAGAAATAAACACATGAACAAATTATTTTCCATATTGCTTATATTATTTATTTTTCTTGGATGCAAGAAAGATAACAATGCTAACATTCCTTATGTTCCTGTAAATATTTACATGCAAACTACCGATCCTCAATTTATTGAACTTAATGCCGTAAATAGTTGGATATATATAACAGGAGGTTCTAGAGGGATTATTGTCTATAAAGTTTCTAACGACCAGTTTAGAGCGTTTGATAGGCATTGTACTTTTCAACCCGAAAGCAGTTGTGCGTTGGTTAGTGTAGAAACCAACAATATTTCTGCTATAGACGATTGTTGTGGCTCCCAGTTTTTAATTACAGATGGTTCTGTTTTAAGAAGCCCTGCTGTAATGCCATTAAAAGAATACAACACTTCTTTTGATGGAGCTACCTTAAGAATTTACAATTAAAATCATTATTTCAAGGCAACTAAAACTGTTCTAAACAGTCTATAAATCAACTGTTTTAATTACATTTGTACATTGCTACATAATTTGGTGCTATTTTGAAAAACTATTTACTCATTATCAGTCTTCTATTGGGTTTTTCGGCTTTTGCCCAACGCCCCTATATTGAGTTTAAAGAAAACAAAGGTCAATGGCACGAAAATGTAATCTACAAAGCAAAACTACCTGCCGGGGAATTATTTTTAGAACAAAATAGTTTGACTTATCAATTTTTTAAAGAAACTGATTTACTAAGAATAGACGAATTACATCATAACTTTATTAAAAATCCTACCGCTGCAGATTCTATTATTAATTTACATGCTTTTAAAGTGAATTTTAAAAACTCACTAAACGCCATCCTAAAGCCTGCCAAAACAAGACCTGACTACGAAAATTACTTTCTAGGGAATGATAATTCCAAGTGGGCTTCCAATATAAAAAAGTACGAAGAAATAACTTATCATCAACTGTACAACAACATTGATTTAGCATTTTATTTAAAAAATGGTATTTTTAAATATGATTTTATTGTTCAGCCAAGTGGCAATCCACAAGACATACAACTAACTTATGATGGTGTTGATGAAATTTTCATCAAAAATGGCAACTTACACATCAAAACATCAGTAAATGAAATAGTTGAACAAAAGCCTTACGCCTATCAAAACATTAATGGTAAAGAAAAAGAAGTGAAATGTTTGTTCCAATTAAAAAACAACACCTTAAGTTTTCATTTCCCAAAAGGTTACGACACTAAATACCCATTAATTATAGACCCGGCTCTTATTTTTGCTTCTTATTCTGGTGCTACTGTTGATAATTGGGGCTACACCTCAACGTTTAATGATTTAGGAAACTTATATGGCGGAGGTGTAAGTTTTGGGGTTGGCTACCCCGTCACCACTGGAGCAATACAAACCACTTTTGGTGGAGGAGCTTTAGATATTTCTATTAGTAAGTTTTCGCCAAATGGTTCTTCATTAGAATATTCTACTTATTTTGGCGGAGGTAATTCCGACTATCCTCATAGTATGATAGTGAATAGCAATGATGAATTACTGGTTTTTGGAACAACTGCTTCCAATAATTTCCCCACAACACCGGGAGCTTATTCTACAACACTTGCGGGAGCTTATGATGCTTATGTGATTAAATTTAGTGCTAATGGACAAACATTATTAGCTTCAACTTATATTGGAGGAACTGGAAATGATGGTTTAAACAATCTACAACCACTTAAATACAATTATGCTGATGAACATCGAGGAGAAATTATTGTTGATACCAACGATAACATTTTTGTAGCTACAGTAACTTCTTCTTCAGATTTCCCTGTAACAGCAGGAACAATACAAGCTGCTAATGCAGGTGGGAATGATGGTTGTGTGTTTAAACTTTCTCCTAACCTGAACACATTACTTTTTAGCACTTATATTGGAGGCACAGGAACAGATGCTGCTTACTCCCTTCAATTTGCAAGTAATGGTGATATTTTAGTCACTGGAGGAACTACCAGTAATGACTTCCCTACTACATTGGGAACATTAAACCCTACAAGCTTAGGCAATACTGACGGTTGGTTAATGAAAATAAATAACAATGCGACATCAATTCTTGCCAGTACTTATATTGGAACAGCAAACGATTATAACCAATGTTATTTTGTTCAATTAGATACTGCTGACAATGTCTATGTGGTTGGACAAACAAGAAATGGTTATCCTATTTTCCCCGCTACAGTTTATAACAACCCTAGTAGTGGTCAGTTTTTACATAAACTTACTAACGACTTATCTACAACTATATTTTCAACAACTTTTGGTACAGGTTCCGGATTTATTGACATTGCTCTTTCAGCATTTTTAGTAAATGAATGTAATTACATCCTGCTTTCCGGATGGGGGGGTGCTGTAAACTCAAACGCTTTAGCTACAAATAGTACCACCAACAATTTACCCATAACTACTAATGCATTACAACCAACAACAGACGGTAGTGATTATTATTTAGCCATGTTCTCAGAAGATGCTGATAGCTTAATGTATGCCACTTTTTTTGGTGGTAATGCCAGTTTCGACCATGTTGATGGAGGAACTAGTAGGTTTGATAAAAAAGGTATTGTTTACCAAGCCGTTTGTGCTTCTTGTTTTGGTTCCACATCAGATTTTCCAACCACTCCAGGTGCTTGGTCAAATACTGATAATAGTACAAACTGTAATTTAGGTGTTTTTAAATTAGATTTATCAAGTTTAACTGCCGATGCAGAAGTGTTTACTACACCCTATTATTGTGTTGGAGATACCGTTCAATTTCAAAACTTAAGTAATGGTGGTGTAACCTATTTTTGGGATTTTGATGACGGATATACTTCTAACGATTTTCAACCAACTCATGTATTCGACTCAGCAGGAACTTATCATGTAATGCTAATAGCACTCGACTCTGTTTCGTGTATTTTAGTAGACACTGACTATGTTGATGTCTTTATTGCAGCTCCACCAACAGCTATCACTAATCCAATTAATGGAGTTTGTAGAGGAGACTCTATTCAACTTAATGCGAATGGCGGTGCTAGTTATGTATGGTCTCCAAATTATAATATTTCTAACGATAGTATTGACAATCCTTTAGTATGGCCAGATACCACTACCCTTTATACTGTTATAGTTCATGATAGTTGTGGAATAGATACCGCAGAAATATTAGTCACCGTTTTTCAAAAGAATATTGATATTAACCCTGACACAATGGTTTGTTTAGGACAGAGTGCGCAACTCACAGCTTATGGTGGTGTGAGTTATTTGTGGCAACCTGCGGTTAGTCTTAATAATAATGCCGTTGCCAATCCCACTGCTACACCAAATAACAACACTACTTATAATGTTGAAATAACTGATAGTAATAATTGTACTTGGGATACTATTACTACTGTATTAATTGACACTATTTTACCTAATGCCATAACTATGGATGATGATACCATTTGCCAAGGTGATACGATTACCATTTACGGTTCTGGTGGACAAACTTATTCATGGACACCGAACTCGACACTAGCCACTCCAAATGACTCCGCTACTTTAGCTTATCCAACACAAACAACAACTTATATTTTAGAAGCTGCCAACGGTTGTGGAAATGATTACGACACGCTTACTCTAAGCATAATAGATGTTCATGCTGATATTGTTAATGATACTGCTGTCTGTATAGGAAATAAAGCTAATTTATGGGCAAGTGGCGGAGAAAGTTATTATTGGTCGCCAACAATGGGGCTTAGCAATAACACAAGTTCCACTATCTCTCCAGAAATTTATGTACCCATAACTTATTATGTAGATGTAACCGATAGTAATGGTTGTGTTACTACTCTATCTGTTTTTGTTGATACCTTAACCAATCCTAAAGTAGATTTAGGAGAAGATATTAAAGCTATTTGGGGAGAAACAGTTCAACTTAATTCTAACTCAAATGGTGTGCAATACACATGGACACCAATAGAAGGATTGAGCTGCTCAGATTGTCCTAACCCGATAGTAAATGCTCAAGCATCTTCTACTTACTATTTAACCGTTTTAGGAGCTAATGGGTGCTATAGTTATGATACGATAAGTGTATTTTTTGATGGAGCTATTTATGTCCCTAACTCCTTTACTCCTGATGGTGATGGAATGAATGATATTTTCTATGCTTATGGTGTGGACATTAAAGAATTTGAGTTGTATATTTTCGACCGTTGGGGAGAAAAACTTTTCTATTCTGACAATATGGAAATTGGCTGGGATGGAATTTACAAAGGTTCTTTAGTTAAAAACGACACTTATGTTTGGAAAGTAATTTTTAAAGATGTACTCGATAAACGTGGAGAGCTAATTGGCACAGTTACTTTGATAAGGTAATCAATAAGGATCTACGTCTATTGAAATTCTAATAGCTTTATATTTACTAAAAGCTTCAAAATGGTGTTTTACCTCTAAAATTAAATCTCGTGCCTTGCCTACAGAAATTTTTCTTTCAATTTTAATGAGCACTTTTTTCTGGTAATAATTTTTAACCCTTGATACTGCCGGATATTCAGGTCCTAACACACGAGTACCAAACTTCTTTTTAAGTGCATTGGTAAATTCATCCGCTCCTATATTTAATTTATTTTGGTCTTTATGTTTTAATGTAAAACTAATTAACCTGCAATATGGCGGATAGTTAAACTTTTTACGCTGAAGCATTTCATCATTATACATCTCCAAATAATTACTCTCCATTACTTGTCTAATAATAGGGTGATATGGTTCGTAAGTTTGTATAATCACTTTTCCTCTCTTAGTTCTTCCTGCTCTACCACTTACCTGACTCATCATTTGATAAGCCTTTTCAAAGGCTCTAAAATCAGGAAATTTAAGCATGTTGTCTGCATTTAATATCCCAACCAAAGAAACATTATTAAAATCCAATCCTTTAGTGACCATTTGAGTTCCTACCAACACATCTATTTGATGTTCCTCAAAATCGTTGATAATTTTTTGGTATGCATTTTTACTTTTGGTACTATCGGCATCCATTCTTGTAATTCTAATTTTCGGAAAGAATAATGCCAACTCCTCCTCTATTTGCTCTGTTCCAAAACCTTTGAGCGAAATTCTACTACTTCCGCAAGCAAGGCATTTTGAAGGCATATTTTTAGAAACTCCACAATAATGACACTTTAGCTGATGCGTATATTTATAATAGGTTAAAGAAACATCGCAATTGTTACATTCAGGCACGTTTCCGCAATCTTCGCAAATCATAAAAGGTGCATACCCTCTTCTGTTTTGAAACAAAATAACTTGCTCCTTATTTTTAAAAGCCTCCTCCATACTTTCTATTAGTAGTGGAGAAAAGTGAGATTTCATTTGTTTTTTTCTAGTCGCTTCTTTTATGTCTGCACAAAGTATTTCGGGCAACAATACCTTTCCATGACGGTAATTTAATTCTACCAATCCGTATTTATTTTCTTTGGCATTCCAATAAGTTTCAATAGCGGGTGTTGCCGAACCTAACAACACTTTCGCTTTATGTAGTTTAGCCAACACTATGGATGCATCTCGAGCATTATATCTAGGAGAAGGATCGAACTGTTTAAAAGTGTTCTCATGTTCTTCATCAATTACTATCAATCCTAAATCACTATAAGGAAGAAACATTGCCGATCGAGCTCCCATAATTATCTGAAACCTCTTATTTTCACTATTAACAGCTAAATTAAAATTCAACACCTCATTCCAAACTTCTACACGTTCATTTTCATTAAATTTAGAGTGATAAACACCAATAGTATCGCCAAAAACTTTTTGCAAACGCACAATTAATTGAGTTGTTAAAGCAATCTCGGGCAATAAATACAACACTTGTTTTCCTTGTTCTAAAACTTCTTTTATAAGCTGAATATAAATCTCCGTTTTTCCGGAGCCTGTTACTCCGTGTAGCAAAACAGTATCGTGTTGTTTAAAGGATGCTTTTATTTCGTTGTAAGCTGTAATCTGATGCTCATTAAGCGATTTAACATCTTGTACTTCTTTTCCATAATCATCTAACCTATTTACAACTACATCATAAATCTCAAAAATATTTTTCTCTACCAACTGATTGATTACACTACTACTTACATTAGCTTTTTTTTGGAGATTTAATTTAGGAACTTCGTAAGTAATTTGCTGATATCGATTAGAAAGCTGCACAAAACTCATTAATGCAGCCAATTGTTTTTTGGCTCTAGATAAATCATCAAATATCGCAGGTAAATTTTCCTCTTTATTAGCAAAAGCTGTAAGTCTAACAAACTGTACCACTTTAGGCTTATATTTTTCATTAATTTCTTCAACAACTATAATGATGTTTTTTTCTATCAGCGATTTTATAATTTGATGAATGTTTTTTACTGCTAAAATTTCAGAAACATCACTAAGCGTAAGCACTTCTCTAACCGTTAATGCTTCATAAACTTGGTATTCATCATCACTTAAATCGTTGTCATTAAACTCAGTATTTCTATTAATTACAAATTTTGTTTCGCTAGAAAGCTTTAAAGCTCCAGGAATAGCTGCATTAAATATATCACCCGGGTAAGCAAGATAATAATCGGCTATCCAATCCCAATGTTTTAACTGTTTTTCGTTTACAATGGGGTGGTTATCTAATATGGCGTATAAATATTTTGCTTGATACTCTTTTGGAGGAGTATGGTGTTTTTGTTTAACTAGAGCAGTGTATAATTTGCCTCCTCTACCAAAAGGCACAATAACTCTTTGACCGATGATAATGTCATCATTCAATTCACTTGGAACCCTATACGTAAAAAAATTAGGTACAGGCAAAGGTAATATTACATCAATAAAGAAGGTATCTAACATAATAATAAGAAAGTTGTAAAAATAAGAAAACAACTACTGCAATAATAAACATGCAGTAGTTGTTTTCTAACTATTTTAATAACTATTATTAGTTTACTACCTCAGAAGAGTTACTGTTCTTTTTTCTAAAACTATTGGTTCACTAGCGTAAGTTCCTTTTATAATGATAAAGTAAGTCCCTTGTGGCACTTTGTTTCCACTTTTATTTTTACCATTCCACTCAAATAATGGATCGTTACTTTCATAAACTTTAATTCCCCATCTATTATAAATTTCCACTGTAATATTATCATTACATCTATTGTAAATACCATCAATTTTATACACTTCATTTAAACCATCACCATTTGGAGTAAAAACATTAGGAATAACCCTCAATGTATCTTCGGGAGGCACTACACTTACGAAAAAACTTACACTATCTTCAGCTCTACCCGCACAACCTAATGAAAAAGAATTTACTTTAAAATCAAAAGTTTTTCCAATCAATTCGCAATCGGTTGGTTGCCAACAAAAGCCTGTTGCTACAGTTCCTAAATTCCAATATGCATTTTCAGTTGTATCGTATTGGTTAGCAGGAATGATTACCGAATTAGTTCCATAATCATAAAAATACTCATACATATTTGGATTTGTTGAAACAGGAGTTAAGTTAGGAGTATAAGCTCCTAAACCATATATATTAGAACTTACATCAATAAAAACGGTATCTCCAACATCCGGATCTTGAAATACTAAACTTTCGCAAAATGAAGATTCAAAAGGAACTTTTAGTGTATCTCCATTGGATAGATTATTTAAGAAGTCCGGAGGAGTATCTGTTGTACAATTTAAACTCTCGTACTGAGCATCTCTTCTAGTTTCACCAATTTTAACTCCGTTTCTAAACTCCTCTACCTTAACAGCAAAAACAAATGTACCAATTACAGTAGGGCTTGCTGTCATAACTCCAGTTAAAGGATTAATTGACATCGGAGGTGTTCCTCCTACAATATTTGCCAAACTATATCCTGCTGACCAAGTTACTGGATTATATGGACCCGCCCCTGCCGGAACATCATTTAATGGTTCTGATAAAGAATAATACAAAGAATCACCATCAACATCAGTAACCGAAAAATTAAAATTCTTTGATAAATTAACACATAAATAAGCATCCATTGGATAAGGTCCCATATCCGGATTTGAATTATTTAATGTAGATGTATTACCTGGATTAGGTATTTCACAATAAAATGTCATTCCAGCACTTGAAGGACTAGTAATATTAGTTATTGAAGCATTTCTACAACATACTTGAGCAGATAAATAATATCCATTTGGATTATCGGCTATAGTAACATTTTGAGTAAATATCCCTTCATCAACACAAAGTCCTGTCGGAGTAAAACAAGCATCTCCAAAAGGTAAGTTTGCATTAATAACAGGATTAGTTATTGTAATAGTATTAACTAAAACATTAGTGATTTTATCATAAACCCTAACATCAAATGCTGTATTCATACTAGCAGAACCCGGACTACAAGATCGAAAAACCCTTAATTGAATTTGAAAATCATTTTTTGTAGGACCTATCCATTTTACAGTTAAATCTCCACCAACTATATGACTAGCCTTTAAAGAAAATGTAACCGCTATAAACAACACTATTAAACTTAATCCTTTTTTCATTTTTTATATTTCATTTTTTAATAATAAATCTAAAAAAACAAGATGAATAATTCACTTATATGGTTGCATACCTCCAAAATTAATTTAAAATAGAATTCTTATGATATACTAGATGTTATAAAAAATGCTACTATTTATAATATTTAATGGAATATAGCTATTTTTGTCGCTTATTAAATTTGAACTATGAATTTCAAGCAACTTACATTATCCGTTTTTTTGATATTAACTATTGTTTTATCTATCAATGCTCAGAACGGAACTATTAGAGGATTTATTTATAACGAAAAAACCGGAGAATCTGAAATTGGCGCTACAGCCTATTTAAAAGGTACTACCATGGGTGCAGCATCAGATGTTAATGGATTTTACTCTATTACCAAAATTCCGGCAGGTAATTATACCTTAATGGTAACTTCTTTAGGTTTTGATACTGTTAAAATTGCTATCTCTATAAAAAAAGATGAAATTATTAATCAAAAAGTATATTTAAAGGAAGGTTCAGTAATGCTGAATACTTTTGAACTTTCAGCTGAAAAACAAGAAGCAAGAACTGAAGTAAAAATGTCTGTTTCTAAAGTAACACCAAAAGAAATAAAATCTCTTCCTTCAATTGGTGGAGAACCTGATATTGCTCAATATTTACAAGTTTTACCCGGTGTAACTTTTACCGGAGACCAAGGCGGACAACTTTATATTCGTGGTGGTTCTCCAATTCAAAATAAAGTTTTATTAGACGGAATGATTATTTACAACCCTTTCCACTCCATTGGTTTATTCTCTGTTTTTGATACTGATATTCTTAAAAGTGCTGATATTTATACAGGAGGTTTTAATGCTGAGTATGGTGGTAGAGTTTCTTCCATAATGGATATCACTACCAAAGATGGAGATAAAAACAGATTAAGAGGAAAAGTTTCTGCAAGCACCTTCAGCTCAAAACTAACTCTTGAAGGCCCTGTATTTAAAAGTAAAAAAGATAACGGAGGTGCAACAACTTTTGTTTTGTCTGCAAAACATTCTTATCTAAACGAATCATCTGAATTATACAAACCATATTTTGAATCTCTAAGTTCTGAAAATGCAAGAGGAATAGATACTGCCGGATTGCCTTATAACTTTACTGACATATATGGTAAAATAACTTTTGGAGCTAGTAACGGTAGTAAATTTAGCTTATTTGGTTTTAATTTTCAAGATGGTGTTGATTTCCCGGGAGTTTCTAACTTAAAATGGAACTCTAGTGGTGGTGGTGGTAACTTTGTTTTTATCCCAGCCTCTTCAAGAACTTTAATTGAAGGGGTTGTTGCTATTTCTAATTATGAAATTGTACTAAGCGAAGCCGATGAAAACCCAAGAAGAAGTGAAATTAACGGCTTTAATATTGGAATGGATTTTACCAGTTTTTCTGGTGACAATCAATTTAAATATGGTTTTGAAGTGCTTGGGTTTGGAACAGATTTTCAATTTACTAATTCTGTTGGCAGATTAATTCAGCAAAAAGAAAGCACTACAGAACTTGCTGGTTTTTTAACCTATAGAATTAATAAAGGTAAATCTGTTATAGAACCAGGCTTAAGAGTACAACATTATGCTTCTTTAGGAAATACTTCAATAGAACCAAGGTTTGGCTATAAATACAACTTATCTAAAAAAATCAGGTTAAAATTAGCAGCTGGAATGTATTCTCAAAATCTTATTAGTGCTAATTCCGATAGAGATATTGTAAACTTGTTTTATGGTTTCTTATCCGGTCCTGATAACTTACCCGAAAATTTCACTAATAAAGATGGAGAAACAAAGGAAATTGGACATAAATTACAAAAAGCAAATCACTTAATTACTGGTTTTGAATTAGATGTTGCCAAAAACATCACTTTAAATGTTGAAGGATATAAAAAATGGTTTACGCAGTTAACCAATACCAACAGAAACCAAGTATTTAATGAAAATGATCCTTCAGCAGCAGATAAAGCAGATATCTTCAAAAAAGAATTTATTATTGAAACAGGTGAAGCTTACGGAATTGATTTCAGTTTAAACTACAAAACTGCTAGAGTTAACTTAAATGCTATTTACTCACTTAGTAAAGTAGATAGATGGGATGGTTTAACCGAATACAACCCTGTTTTTGATAGAAGACATAATGTAAACTTAGTTGGTATTTATACATTCGGTAAAGGTTTAAACTGGGAGTTTAGTGCTCGTTGGAATTTAGGTTCCGGTTTCCCATTTACTCAAACACAAGGTTATTACGAAGGAATGGGCTTTGCCTCTGCTGACCAAGATTATACAAGCTCTAATGGCGATTTAACACTTCAATTAGCCGACTTTAATCAAGGTAGACTTCCATATTACCATAGGCTAGATATGAGTTTGAAAAGAAAATTTGTAATAAGTAAAAATTCTATTTTAGAAGCTAATGTAGGCGTTACCAATGTTTATAACAGAAACAATATCTTTTATGTAAACAGAGTAACTGCAGAAGAAGTTTATCAACTACCTTTACTACCTAGTTTTGGTTTAAATTTAACTTTTTAAAGTAAAAACCCAAACAAATCAATTCTTTTTCAATAAAGAATTGCGTGAATAAAAAAAAATGGTAAATTTGCGACCGTTTAAATTAAAAATTATAGAAAATGTATGCAATTGTAGAAATAGCAGGGCAACAATTTAAAGTTGAAAAAGACCAACAAGTTTTTGTGCATCGTTTAGAAGGAAAAGAAGGAAGTAAAGTTACTTTCGACAATGTTCTTTTAATTGATAACAACGGAAAAATAAATGTTGGCGCCCCAGCTATAGTAGGTGCTAGTGTAGCTGCTAAAGTGCTTGAGCACTTAAAAGGAGACAAAGTAATTGTCTTCAAAAAGAAAAGAAGAAAAGGATATAAAGTTAAAAACGGACATCGTCAGTATTTAACTAAAATCCAAATTGAGGCTATCTCTGAGAGTGGTGCTGCTAAAAAAACAGCTGCTGCTAAAGAAGAAAAAACTGAGAAAGTTGAAAAGGTAGTTGCTAAAAAAGAGGTTGCAAAAGAAGCAAAGCCAAAGGCTGCTCCTAAAGCAACAGCTAAAAAAGCTGCTCCTAAAAAAGAGATCAAAAAAGAAGATAAAAAATAATTAGTAACTGTTTTTTAAAGAGTTAATCTTTAAAATAAAACCTAAGAACCATGGCACATAAAAAAGGAGCTGGTAGCTCGAAAAACGGTAGAGAATCACACAGTAAACGTTTAGGAGTTAAAATTTTTGGTGGACAAGCTGCTATCGCAGGTAACATTATTGTTCGTCAAAGAGGTACAAAACATAATCCTGGTGAGAATGTAGGTGTTGGTAAAGATCATACTTTATACGCTCTTACTGATGGAATCGTTTCTTTCAGAAAAAAGAAAGATAATAAATCTTTTGTATCTGTTGAGCCTATCAATGCTTAACTAAAAGATAAAAACTTATTTAACTCCTGTATTTATTTTTAAAATAGATATGGGAGTTTTTTTTTATATTAATTCATAATCAATAGCATTTCAAATGTTACAAACTAATTTCATTAAAGAAAATAAAGCATTAGTAATCGAAAGGTTAACCAAAAGAAATATTGATGCCACCCCTATTGTTGAAAACATCATAAAATTAGATGATGATAGAAAAAAAACGCAACAAGAATTAGATAACCTATTAGCTGAAAGTAACCGCTTAGCAAAACAAATTGGTGATTTATTTAAAGACGGAAAAGCGGCAGAAGCTAACACACTTAAACTACAAACTGCTGAGCTAAAAGAAAAGTCAAATACTTTAAAAGAACAACAAAATAGTATTAACGAAGAGCTTACTCAACTACTCTACCAACTACCAAACATCCCCAACAAACTTGTTCCTAACGGAAAAACTGATGCGGATAATGAATTGATTTTTGAAAACAAGAAACAAGTTTCCTTAGCGGAAAACAGTAAACTTCCACATTGGGAATTGGCAAAAAATTATGATTTAATTGACTTTGAATTAGGTGTGAAAATTACCGGAGCAGGTTTTCCTGTTTACAAAGGTAAAGGTGCCAAATTGCAAAGAGCTTTAATTAACTTCTTCCTTAATGAAGCAGAAAAAAATGGCTATCAAGAAATTATACCACCTTTAATGGTAAACGAAGCTTCAGGTTATGGAACAGGACAATTGCCCGATAAAGAAGGTCAAATGTATTATGTTACTGAAGATGATTTATACCTTATTCCTACTGCCGAAGTTCCAATAACCAACATCTACAGAGATGTAATTCTTAAAGAAGAAGATTTTCCTATAAAAAATGTAGGTTACACACCTTGTTTTAGGAGAGAAGCTGGATCTTACGGTAAAGATGTGAGAGGATTAAATCGTTTGCACCAGTTCGACAAAGTTGAAATCGTGCAAATTCAACATCCTGAAAAATCTTACGAAACATTAGAAGCTATGGTGGAGCAAATTAAACAATTGCTTAATCAGTTAGATTTACCTTACCGAATTGTTAGACTTTGTGGTGGCGATTTAGGTTTTACTTCAGCTATGACTTATGATTTTGAAGTATATTCTGCTGCTCAAGAAAAATGGCTAGAAGTAAGTTCTGTGTCTAACTTTGAAGCTTTCCAAGCTAGTAGATTAAAGTGTAGATATAAGGGAAAAGATGGCAAAACCAACCTAGTACATACCTTAAATGGAAGTGCCTTGGCTTTACCAAGAATTATGGCTGCTGTTTTAGAAAATAATCAAACAGAAAATGGAATCAACGTTCCGGAAGTGTTGGTGCCTTTTACTGGATTTAACCTTATAAACTAATTTATGATGCTTAAAAATATTGCTTTAATAACACTTATTACTATTTCTTCTATAGGTTTATTTTCTTGCGGAGAAGATTATACCAATGAAATCGGACATGTAGATGGTTTGATTAAAATCCTAGACTCTTCTGAAGAAGTGTTGCATGATGTTGATACCGCTACGCTATTTGAAATGACTATATTTGTTAAGCAATCTATTGAAAAAATTCAATCTAAAAACGATACCTTAACTAAAGAAGCTGCTTTAGAAGCCGATCAGTTTGTGGGCAGACTAAAATCGCTTTATAATTTATCAAAAAATTATAAAAAGTATCAACAAGAAATAGATTTAATAAGAACTCAATTAAATAATTTAAAGCAAGATTTAAACAATGGCATAATTCCTAAAGAACAGTTTCCTGCTTATTACGAAAACGAACAAGGCGGTGTGATTTCTATTAATGATAAAATTAACCATGCTACCAATGGGATGAGCAACAGGCTTAAAAAAATGAAAGAAAATAAAGCCGCTTTTGAAACATTAATAGACGACCCAACATCTTATATGAGTTATTATAAATAAGGAAAGATTTTGATGTGAAAAAATAACTAAATTATTAGTAATTTTAAGCATTATCTATCGTTAAAAGCACTATGAAAACTTTTCAAGCAAAATATATACTTTCTTTTGCGATAGCCTCATTCGTTTTTTTAACACCGGTATTTTCTCAAACTTCTACAGACGAAAAGCTGGCTGCTCAGTATTTTAGTAACGAAGAATACGATAAAGCAGCGGTATATTTTGAAAAACTATACAACAAAACCCACGAAACCTCATTTTACGAAAGACTTTTACAGTGCTACCTTTACATGGAGGAGTATAAAGATGCTGAAAAACTAGTAAAAAAACACCAAAAAAAACATCCCTATCAATTGGCTTATATGGTAGATTTAGGGATTGTTTATGAGGTTGAAGGAGATGAATCTAAAGCCAACAAAACCTTTAATGATGCCATAAAATCGCTTACGGCAAACAATCAACAAATAATTGATCTTGCCAATAGTTTTATTAAAAATAAAGAATATGATTTTGCTGTAGAAACCTATCTAAAAGGCAGGAAACTCCTAAAAGGAACTTATGAATTCAATTTTGAATTGGCTCAGGTATATAACCAACAAGGAAAAACCGAACTAATGTTTAAAGAATACATCAACATTTTAAACATTCAACCTGCTTATATACAAAGTGTTCAAAATGCCATACAAACCAATATAGGAGAAGATGAAGATGGAAGTAAAAAAGATATTTTAAAAACGCTTTTAATTAAAGAAACCCAAAAAAGTTACGACCAAATTGTGTTTTCAGAAATGCTGATTTGGCTCTATATTCAAGAACTTAATTTTAAAGGAGCTTTTATTCAAACTAAAGCCCTCGATAAAAGATTTAGAGAAGAAGGTAAACGCGTTTTTTCTCTAGCTGATTTGTGCCTTTCTAATAAAGATTACGAAACTGCCATTGAATGTTATCAATACATCATAGACTTAGGAAAAAACAACCGACTGTACAATTACAGCAGAATTCAGCTGCTACAAGTTTACTACACTAAAATTACTACCACTGCTTCTTACACTAATGAGGAAGTTGTTGCATTAGAATCCAAGTATGAAGCTGCCATAAAAGAATTAGGAAACTCTAATGAATCCTATCTTATGATTAAAAACTTAGCTCACCTAAAAGCTTTCTATCTTAACAAACCATTAGAAGCTCAGGAATTACTAAACAGTTTTATCAATACTCCTCGTCTAACTTCTCAAGAACAAGCTGAACTCAAAATAGAATTAGCTGATATCAACCTATTTTTAGGAGATATTTGGGAAGCTTCTCTATTGTATTCTCAGGTTGAAAAAAGCTTTAAACATAGTCAGTTAGGAGAAACTGCCAAGTTTAAAAATGCTAAAATTTCTTTTTACACCGGAGATTTCGATTGGGCAAAAGCTCAACTAGATGTCCTCAAAGCATCAACATCAAAATTAATTGCGAATGATGCTATGAAGTTATCCATTACCATTACTGATAATATTGGAATAGATACCACCAAAGCTCCTCTCCTACTTTTTGCTAAAGCAGATTTGTTATTTTATCAAAACCAACACAAACAAGCATTAGAAATGTTAGATTCTTTAAAAACCACTTTTCCGATACATGTAATTGGTGATGATGTACTTTACAAACAACACGAAATTTATTTTAGTAGAAAAAACTTGCCCAAAGCCATTGAAAAATTGGAGCAAATTATAAAAGAATATGCTTATGACTTATTAGTTGATGATGCACTTTATAAATTGGCTACCATTTACGATTATGAGCTAACCGACAAAACCAAAGCCCAAGAATATTACAAAAAAATAATTTTTGAACACCAAGGAAGTATTTATGTTGTTGATGCCCGAAAAAGATTTAGAGATTTACAACAAACACCTTCTACCATTGATTTAGAACAAAAATTAATGGAATCTGAAACCAACTAAATGAGCTTAATAAATTGGCTGGAAAATAACCTTTTGGCTTGTCCGTACAAAAAATATTTCGATATAGAATGTATGGGCTGCGGAATGCAACGTGCATTTATTGCTTTGCTTAAAGGAGATATTATAGAAAGTTTTCTGTTTTATCCTCCTCTATTTTCTATGATTATTATGTTATTACTTTTACCACTACATCTAATTTTTAAATTTAAACATGGTGCTGCATGGCTAAAATACCTGTTTATTTTTAACATTGCAGTTGTTATCATTAACTTTATCGTTAAAATTATACTTTCATGAAGATATTAACCGCAGATCAAACTAAAGCAGCTGACGATTTTACCATTAAAAATGAACCTATTTCTTCGTTAAACTTAATGGAAAGAGCGGGTAAAAACTGTACTTCGTGGATAATTGATAATTATACTATTGATATTCCTGTTGTTGTTTTTTGTGGAATCGGCAACAATGGTGGCGATGGATTGGTAATTGCCCGTTTGCTAAAGAAAAAAGGATTTGATGTTTCAGTTTATGTCGTTGAATTTTCTAAAAAATATTCACCTGATTTCTCCGAAAACCTAAAAAGATTAGAAAAAGAAAAAACTGACATCCTTTTTTTAACCAAAAACAACTTTTCTTTTCAACTTACTGAAAACACATTAATTATTGACGCCATTTTCGGAAACGGTCTATCAAAACCAATAAGTGGTTTTGTTGCTGAAATTATTACTACAATAAACACTTCAAACACTACTGTTATTGCTATAGATATTCCTTCTGGGTTATTTGCCGATAGTAACCTCAATAACAATTCAGTAGCCATTATTGAAGCAGATTACACCTTAACCATACAACAACCCAAACAAAGTTTTTTTGCTGTAGAAACCGAAAAATATGTTGGAGAATTCATCATTATCAAAATTGGTATTTCACCAGCATTTTTAAACGATGTGGTTACCGATACTTACTTTGTTACGCACGAATCTGTTTTGCCTTTACTGAAAAAGCGCACAAAATTTAGTCATAAAGGAAGCTACGGACATTCACTTATTATTGCTGGAAGCAAAGGAAAAATGGGTGCTGCGGTTTTAGCGTCTCGAGCTTGCTTAAAAATAGGTTCAGGTTTAGTTACTGCTTTAGTCCCAAAAATTGGCTTAAATGTAGTGCAAATTGCCAATCCTGAGGTAATGTGTATTCCTACTTCAGAAAAAGATTTTATCAACGAACTTCCTGATTTATCCAATTATAATAGCATTGGTGTTGGTCCGGGAATAGGAACAGAAAAACAAACTCAAAATTGCATTAAACTATTGATACAAAATGCTAAACAAGCGCTTGTTTTAGATGCCGATGCCATTAATATTTTAGCAGAAAATAAAACATGGTTGGCTTTTTTACCACCACATACTATCCTTACCCCTCATCCAAAAGAATTTGAACGCTTGGCAGGAAAAACATCCAATAGTGAGGAAAAATGGCAATTACAAAAAGAATTTGCTATTAAACATCAAGTAATTGTAGTACTTAAAGGTGCATATACCAGTATTGCTTGCCCTAACGAAGAAATGTATTTTAACGCTACCGGAAACCCCGGAATGGCTACAGCAGGAAGCGGTGATGTTCTTACCGGAATAATTACAGGTTTAATGGCTCAGGGTTATACTCCTTCTCAAGCTGCTATTTTAGGGGTTTATGTTCATGGTTTTGCAGGAGATAAAGCTAAAGAAGCGTTAAGTGAAAATACTTTAGTAGCTTCAGATATTATCAATAACTTGTATCAATTTTTTTGAATGAGAAACACTACCTAAGTATCCACAACTTGCTACATTAAACTTAGCTTTTACTTTTACCGTGCGAGGGCAACCGAACAAACGGAGCGAAATCCGGAGTAATCGGACCAGGAAATGCGGTGGCATGTGGGTAAAGATTACAAAGGATTTGGCGTTTGTTCTTGATTTTTGGCTCTTTTTATCAAGAAAAAGAGCATAATAAATTAAAAACATAGGAACATCAATTATTAGATTCCTCTTAAAATTGAAAGAACTTGTCTAAGTCATGTTGATTTAAAAATGATATTGTTAATTAATAAATTTATCTATAAAACATTATTTTACTACATTTGTCTTTATAAATTTTAAAACACAGTATGAACATTACATCAATCATTTCAATTACGGGAAAACCCGGTTTACACAAAATTGTTTCACAAACAAAAAACGGATTAATTGCAGAATCTATAGAGGACGGTAAACGTTTTCCTGTTTATGCTTCCGAAAAAGTTAGTGCCATAGAAGACATTAGCATTTATACTAAAACAGACGATATGCCTTTAGTTGAAGTATATCAAAAATTGTATAAAAAAACTGCAGGAAAATCAGCTATAGACCATAAAGCTAAGCCGGAAGAACTTCAATCTTTTTTAAAAGAAGTAGTTGATTTTGATGAAGAAAGAGTTTATAACTCAGATTTAAAAAAACTTTTTCAGTGGTTCAACATTCTTATTAAAGCCGATTTATTAAAAGAGGAAGAAAAAGAAGAGAAAACAACTAAAAAAGCTGCTGCAGATAAAAAAGATGCTAAAGCACAAAAAAAAGCTGCTCCCGCTAAAAAAGTAACTGCCAAAAAAACAACTACGCCTAAAACTTCTAAAGCTAAGGCTACAACAAAAACGGCTACTCCTTCTAAAAAAGGATAATGCCAATAATTTAATTGCATAATAAAAAATCCTATTGCTTTGTCGATAGGATTTTTCTTTTAATCATTCTAATACCACTATGGACGCTCATCAACAAGCCAACAACAATAGAAAATTTATTCCTACCTCTTTTACATTAAGCAATTGGGAATCCGTTGCTCCTTTTTACGAAGACTTAAAAAACAGAAACATTACTTCCTTAGCCGAACTGGAAAAATGGCTTAACGATAGAAGTGAATTAGATGCTTTTGTTAGTGAAAACGTTGGTTGGAAATATATTAAAATGAATATTGACACCACTAATGAGTCCCTAAGTAAGGATTTTCATTATTTTATTAATGAAATTGAACCTAAAATTGCTCCCATAAACAACGAACTTAATAAAAAATTTGTAGCCTCTCCTCTACTTTCTCAATTGGATGAAAATACTTATAAGATATACCTAAGAGCCATCCAAAAAGAAATGGAAATTTTTCGTGAAGAAAATGTTCCTATTCAGACCAAACTGATGGAAAATGCCCAGAAATATGGTGCTATTGTTGGCAGTATGACCATCAATTTCAACAACAAATCGCTTACACTACAACAAGCCAGTAATTTTTTAAAAGAAAATGACAGAGCGTTACGTGAGGAGGTTTATTTAACTATTTCAAACAGAAAAATTACCGACAAAGACAAACTAAACGATTTGTTTAGTGAAATGATAACTCTTCGTCATAAAATAGCTCAAAATGCAGGTTTTGAAAACTACAGAGACTACATATTTGCTGAGTTAGGCAGATTTGATTATACGCCAAAAGATTGTTTTGAATTTCACGAATCTATTGCTAAAGAAGTAGTTCCTGTTATTAATGAATTTGATAGCGAAAGAAAAAACTTATTAGGCGTTGAAACCCTAAAACCGTGGGATAAAATGGTTGATCCTAACGGAGAACAACCTTTAAAACCAGTTGCTTCAGAAGAAGAATTAATTGACAAAACCATTGCTTGTTTCAATAAAATACACCCTTATTTTGGTGAATGTATGGAAACCATGAAAGAAATTAAGCACCTTGACTTAAGTTCTAAAGTTGGTAAAGCTCCGGGAGGTTTTAATTATCCACTTTACGAAACAGGTGTGCCTTTTATTTTTATGAATTCTGTTGGTTCTCAAAGAGACGTGGTAACCATGATTCATGAAGGCGGACATGCTGTACATTCTTTCCTAACCAATGAGTTATCGCTTACTGCTTTCAAAGAATTTCCATCGGAAGTAGCAGAACTGGCTTCTATGAGCATGGAGCTTATTTCTATGGATTATTGGGATGTTTTTTACGACAATGAAGCAGAATTAAAACGAGCTAAAAAAGAACAACTTCAAGGGGTTTTAAATACCTTACCTTGGGTAGCTACCATAGATAAATTTCAGCATTTGGTTTACGAAAGACCCAACCATTCTCACAAAGAAAGAGAACAATTATGGAATATTTTAATGGATAATTTTAGTAGCGATGTAGTTGATTGGTCGGATTGTGAAGAAGAAAGAAGTTACTATTGGCAAAAACAACTGCATTTGTTCGAAGTGCCTTTTTATTACATTGAATACGGCATGGCTCAATTAGGAGCAATTGCTGTATGGAGAAACTACAAACAACACCCAGAAAAAGCCTTGAATCAATACATAGAAGCCCTAAAATTAGGTTATACTAAACCTATTTCGGAAATATATACTACCGCAGGAATTGCTTTTGATTTCTCTCAAGAATACATTAAAGAATTAGTCGATTTTGTTCAATTAGAATTGGATAAATTGTAGAGAGGTTTAACTTCGTTGAACTCGCAAGCTCGTTTGAGGTTATACACCCAACTCCTAAATACTTTAGGCACTTCTAAGCACTCTTAAGTACTTTTCTCCTCTTGAGAGAATACAGTATACCCACACCATTATCTGTGAATTATGTAAGCTATTCTAAAAGTTCTGTAACATAAAAAAACTCTTACGTAAGTACCTTTACTTCTTCAATTATTACATAATGTAAAATTTTATGAAGAAAATAAACTCCCTTATATTTATATGTTTAATAAGCGTTTACAATCTAAGTGCTCAACAAAAAAATGCAGATTTCGATAGTGATTTTAATAAGGCAGAGGAAATCTTTTCAGAGGTTTATCAAGATGGTAAAGGGCAAGTATTATCTAATTCCAAAGAAGGCTATGCCCAAGCACTACCTATATTTCTTGATTTATATTCTCAAGACCCTGAAAACAGAAACCTTGCTTTCAAAATAGGCGTTTCTCATCTAAGTTCTAGAAAATTAAGGGTTAAAGCAATTCCTTATTTTGAAGAAGCAGCAACTTCTGTTTCAGATAAATATGATGGTGGCAGCCCAAAGGAAACCAATGCTCCTTTTATTACACATAAATTTTTAGGAGATGCCTACCATTTGAATAGTCAATTTGAAAATGCTATAAAATCGTATGAAAATTTTTTGGCTATTGCTAATAATAGCAAGACTTCAGATAAGGCACTAATCGCTGAGACCAATAGAAAAATAGCCATGTGCCATACCGGAATTGGTTTAATGAACCATCCCGTAAAGGTAAAAATAAAAAATCTTGCAGATCAGGTGAATTCACCTTATGCTGACTACTCTATTGTACTCAGAGCAGATGGAAAAACACTTTTTTTTACCTCACGAAGACCAGACACAAAAGGCAATCAAAAAGATACTGATGGCAATTATATGGAGGACATCTATACTTCAACTAAAACATCCAAAGGATGGTCGAAAGCTGAAAATATCGGAATTCCTATTAATACAGAATGGCACGAAGCCACAGTAGGAATCTCTCCCGATGCACAAACCATCCTCATTTACAAAGATGATAATGGTGATGGGAATATTTACACCACTTCTTTAAAAGGAGACAAGTGGAATACACCTGTTAAACTCAACAACCACATTAACACCAAACATTGGGAGCCTAGTGCTTTTATTTCTGCTGATGGAAGTACCTTATATTTTACAAGCGATAAACCAGGTGGTTTTGGTGGAAGAGATATCTACATAAGCAAACGTTCTGTGGGCGGTGACTGGGAAAAAGCAGTAAACATGGGAGCGAACATCAATACCCAATACGATGAAGATGCTCCTTTTATCCATCCCGATGGAGTTACCCTGATGTTTAGCTCTAACGGACACAATACTATGGGAGGATTTGACATATTCACTAGTTTACAATCGAGTGATGGTACTTGGTCTCAACCAATAAATGTTGGCTATCCTATCAATACTCCAGATGATGATGTGTTTTATGTTGTTAGTCCAAATGGGTTAAACGCATATTTCTCTTCCTTTCGTGAAGGTGGACTTGGAGAAAAAGACAATTATCAATTGACCTATTTAGATCGTAAAAAAGTACCTCTTACATTGGTTCAAGGAATTGTAACCGACCAATCGGGAGTTCCCGCCAAAAATGTGAGTATTACAGTAACCGACAACGAAACAGAACAAATTGTAGGGGTTTATACTACCAATGAAAAAACTGGGGAATTTTTATTTATTCTTACTCCCGGCAAGAATTACAACATTACCTATCAAGCAAGTAATCATCTTTTTTACTCGGATAATATTGAAATACCAAAGGAATCGAATTATTATGAACTAAAAAAAGAGATCTCTTTAAATGATATTGTAGTAGGGTCTATTATTACATTAAACAATATTTTCTTTGATTTCGACAAATCCACCTTACGTCCTCTTTCTAATGTAGAGGTGAGAAATTTGGTACAGCTTTTAAAGAGCAATCCTAATTTAAAAGTAGAAATATCGGGACATACAGATAGTAAAGGGACTCATAAATATAACATGAAACTTTCAGAAAAGCGTGCTCAGGCTGTAGTAAGCAAATTGATAGTCAATGGTATTGATGCCAGCAGAATGACTGCTAAAGGGTATGGAAAAACCTTACCTGCTGCAACCAATAAAAATGCTAGTGGTGGAGATAACCCTGAAGGAAGACAGTTAAACCGTAGAGTAGAGCTAAAAATTACAGAAATTAATTAAGGCTTTCCCGAATAAAAAAAATCTTAAATCCGATTATCTCCAAGTCAACATCATCAAGAAATTCTTTTGATGATTTGTAAAAAAATGTATATTTACAAAAAATTAATATACACACCAAAAGGTGTATATATCTACCTAAAATTAGTTAGACATGTATACCAAAGGTATATATATAAATTACCACACATTTGAAAAGTAACAAAAACCCAAGTTAATCGTCATAAATGAGAACTTAATCAAATTCGATAAAGTGACAGAAGCAAATCAAAGAACCATTAGTAAAACAAAGACAATCTTTGTTTTTATTTTCACTATTATTATTGGTTATGCTCTTTTCTTTATTCCAGATATTTTCTTCGGAGTTACCAAAATCAATGGTGGAAAGATTGGTATTAATTTACTGTTCATTGCTTTATTTCAATTTTTCTCTATTACAGCTTTACTTTATTTTTCACTCAAAATATTAAAGAAAGACTTTAGCTATATCGGACTCCGATTTGTGAATGTCAAAAAAGACATTTTATTAGGTCTTCTTTTCGGTGCTTTATGGACTATTCTTCAATTTGTACTCATCATACCAAACACAGGTGGAATAAACCGTCCAGACATCAATGGAATGTTGGGAATGTATGATGGAAGTTTAGTTGGAACGCTTTCATTTATTGCATTGGGAGTAATTGGAGGTGGAATTACAGAGGAACTCTTTAACAGAGGATATTTCATTAATGTGCTTAAAGATGTTTTTAAAAACCGAAAAACAGGATTATGGTTTTCCGCAATTTTATCTATTGTGATGTTTTCATTCGGTCATATGCCAGTTACTTCATTGGATTGGTTTGATATATTGATTCCGACTATTATGTACACTTTATTATTTATAACAACCAAACGATTGACAGCTTCAATAGTAGCTCACGGAATTTACAATATGGCTGCAATTATTTTGACTTATTACATTTATTATAATTAAGAAAAACGTGTGGTGACAGCGCATATAACTTATGGCGGAAAAAGTGGTAAATTCAAACTTGGTGCTTTTAAGTAAGTTTGTTGCAAGCGGACAAGAAAGTGCTTCGAAAACTGCCACAAGTCATATACGCAAACCGTTAATCCCACAACTTCCAACACCTTAACATTTCAATAGCTATATTTATTTAGAACAAGTGTTTTTAATCCTTAAATTTGCTACTTCTAAAAATTAGCTGCTTAATGAAATTAGATATTCTTTCCATTGGCGATGAATTATTAATCGGCCAAACACTTAATACCAATGCACATTGGCTTTCCAAACAACTTAACCTTATTGGTTTTCAAATTAGGCAACACACTACTGTAAGTGATGAAAAAACTGCCATAGTTACTGCTCTTAATGATGCCTTAGCAAATAGCAATGTGGTAATTATTACTGGAGGATTGGGCCCCACCAAAGATGATTTAACCTTAGACATTCTTACCGAATATTTTGGTGGTAAACTCATTAGGAACAATGATGTTTATCAAGACATTGAAAAAATGATGACTAGCAGAGGTTACGAAATGAACGAGCTAAACAAGCAACAAGCACTTGTTCCTGATAATGCAAAAGTACTTCGTAATAAAAATGGTACTGCTCCTGGAACTTGGTTTGAAAAAGACGGTAAAATTGTAGTTTCTATGCCGGGTGTTCCTTACGAAATGAAAGCCATGACAACTAATACCGTAATTCCGTGGTTAAAAGAAAAATTTGAGCTGCCCGCTATCGTTCATAAAATGGTTTATACGCAAGGAATCCCAGAATCTCAGTTGGCAGAAAAATTAGAAGATTGGGAAAACAACTTGCCCAACACTATAAAATTAGCGTATTTGCCTTCTCCCGGAAGGGTAAAATTGAGGTTAAGCTCACTAGGCAGCAATAGAGATGAGTTGGTAACAGCAATAAACCTACAAATAGAAAAAGTTAAAAAAATTATAGGCGAACATATTTTTTCCCTAACCGAAGATGAATTACAAGTGGTTATTGGAGAATTATTACGTAAAAAAAATGCAACACTTTCTACTGCTGAAAGTTGCACAGGAGGTTATATCGCTCATTTAATTACGCAAGTATCTGGAGCATCCGATTATTTTAAAGGAGCAGTAGTTTCCTATGCTAACGAAACCAAAATAGAAAGTTTAAGTGTAAATGCAAATGATATAGAACAATACGGAGCGGTTAGTCAGCAAGTGGTAGAACAAATGGCTATTGGTGTTAGAACAAAATTAAAAACCGATTATAGCATTGCTACTTCAGGCATTGCAGGTCCTTTAGGCGGAACGGAAGAAAAACCTGTGGGCATCGTTTGGATAGCAGTAGCTTCCAAAAATGAAGTGGTAAGCCAAGTGTTTCAATTTGGGAAAGATAGAACTATAAATATTGAGCGTACTGCCATTGCCGCTTTAGGCATGTTGAGGAATGTTATTATTCAATAAAAAATGAAATTTGTTAATAAATTGCACTTTGAAAACCGATAAAAAAAATTACTTTTGAAACTCAAAAATTTGAAAATATAATATATCATGAACATACACGAATATCAAGGAAAATCATTATTGAAAAAATATGGCGTAGCCATTCAAGAAGGTGTTGTTGCTGACAACCCAGAACAAGCTGTAGAAGCTGCAAAAGAAGTGAATCGTTTAACAGGCTCTGAGTGGTTTGTAGTAAAAGCTCAAATTCATGCTGGTGGTAGAGGAAAAGGTGTAGTAACCGAAACAGGTTCTCATGGTGTAGTATTAGCTAAAGGCTTAGACAAAGTACATGATATTGCAAAAGCTATTTTAGGTGGACATTTGGTTACTAAACAAACTAAAGCCGAAGGTAAATTAGTAAACAAAGTACTAATTGCTCAAGATGTTTATTACCCAGGAGAAGCACAACCAGAAGAATTTTATGTGTCTGTTTTAATGAACAGAGAAACAGGAAGAAACATCATTATGTATTCTCCTGAAGGAGGAATGGATATTGAAGCTGTTGCTGAAAAAACTCCTGAACTTATTTTCAAAGAAGAAATTGATCCTAAAATTGGTTTACAAGGATTTCAAGCAAGAAGAATTGCTTTTAACTTAGGTCTATCAGGAGAAGCTTTTAAACAAATGGTAAAATTTGTTTTTGCTCTTTATGCTGCTTACGAAGGTACTGATGCTGCTATGTTTGAAATTAATCCGGTATTAAAAACTTCTGATAATAAAATTATTGCTGTTGATTCTAAAGTAAGTATTGATGAAAGTGCTTTGTTTAGACATAAAGACATTGCCGAAATGAGAGATATCTCTGAAGAAGATCCTGTTGAAGTAGAAGCGAAAAAAGCAGGATTAAACTATGTAAACTTAGATGGAAACGTTGGTTGTATGGTAAATGGAGCTGGATTAGCAATGGCAACTATGGATATTATTAAACTTTCTGGTGGTGAGCCTGCTAACTTCTTAGATGTTGGTGGTACTGCTGATGCCGAAAGAGTTGAAAAAGCTTTCAGAATGATTTTGAAAGATGAAAAAGTAGAAGCTATTTTGGTAAATATTTTTGGTGGTATTGTAAGATGTGATAGAGTTGCTCAAGGTGTGGTTGATGCTTACAAAAATATTGGCGACATTAACGTTCCAATTATTGTTCGTTTACAAGGAACCAATGCTATAGAAGCTAAAAAATTAATTGATGATTCTGGATTGAAAGTGCACTCTGCTGTACTGCTTAAAGAAGCTGCTGATAAAGTAAAAGAAGTACTGGCTTAAGTTTTATCAAAAATTTATAACAACCAAAAAACGCCTTGAATTAATTCAAGGCGTTTTTTGTTAAGCTAAGTTTTTAAATACTATTTCAAATACCTAAAATCTTGGTTGTTTTTTATCTGTAATAAAGTTTCGTAAATCAACTGAATTACATTTTCAACATCATCTCTATGTACCATTTCCACTGTTGTGTGCATGTATCTTAATGGCAAAGAAATTAACGCTGAAGCTACTCCTCCTGTTGCATAAGCAAATGCATCAGTATCTGTTCCTGTTGCTCTGGATGCAGCAGCTAACTGAAATGGAATTTTCTTTTTGTTGGCTGTAGTTTTTATCAGTTTTAATAAATTGTTTTGAACAGCCGGTCCAACAGTTAATACAGGTCCTTTACCGGCATGATTGTCTCCTTGCTCAATTTTATTAATCATTGGTGTTTGTGTATCATGACAAACATCGGTAACGATAGCAACATTTGGCTTAATATTTTGAACCATCATTTCTGCTCCTCTTAAACCAACTTCTTCCTGAACAGAATTAGTAATGTACAATCCAAATGGTAATTTTTGCTTGTTTTCTTTCAATAAACGAGCAACTTCAGCTATCATAAAACCGCCAATTCTGTTATCTAAAGCACGTCCAACAAAATAGTTTTTATTCAATACCATAAACTCATCTTCATAAGTAATAACATCTCCTACGCTAATGCCCAACTTCTCAACTTCTTCTTTAGTTGTACATCCACAATCCAAGAAAATATTATTTAATTGAGGTGCTTCCTCTTTACCATCTTTTCTGGTATGAATTGCCGGCCAACCAAAAATTGCTTTTACAATTCCTTTTTCTGTATGAATATTTACTCTTTTTGATGGAGCTATTTGGTGATCAGAACCACCATTTCTTCTCAAATAAATAAAGCCTTTTTCATTAATATAATGTACAAACCAAGAAATTTCATCGGCATGTGCCTCAATTACCACTTTGTATTCTGCCTTAGGATTTACAATTGCAGCAACTGAACCATAAGTATCTACAAAATAATCGTCAACATAAGGTTTGATGTACTCCAACCACATTTTTTGTCCTGCAGATTCAAATCCTGTTGGAGCCGGATTATTAATATAGTTCTCTAAAAATTTTAATGATTTTGCTGTTAAAATAGATTTTTTTGCCATAATGTTTTAGATTGTTTAAGAAAAAAACAAAGCTAAACATTTTTATACTGAATGAACTTAGGTTTGCGAAGAATTTGACGAATTTATTTTTGTAGATAACAAGGCAAATTTTTCAAGCATAGCCTTAGCTACGGTTTAAAAATTTAAAGCAGTTAGCTGCAAAAAGAAAGAGACATAAATTGGTAAATCTGGGTTTATTCAGTATTACAAAAAACCTTACTTTTGGTGCGTCTATGATACCCCATGAAACATATATGCTTCGTTGTCTGCAACTTGCAAAAAAAGGCATAAGAAGTGCCTACCCTAACCCTATGGTGGGTTGTGTTATTGTACATAAAAACACTATAATTGGTGACGGTTATCATAAAAATTATGGTGAAGCGCATGCAGAAGTTAATGCTATTAATAGCGTTTCCAATAAATCATTACTTGCAGAAAGTACGATATATGTTAGCCTTGAACCTTGTGCTCATTTTGGAAAAACTCCGCCTTGTGCTGATTTAATTGTACAAAACAACATTCCTCATGTAGTAATCGGTTGCATAGATACTTATGCAGAAGTTGCAGGAAAAGGCATTGAAAAACTAAAAAAAGCAGGCGTTAAAGTAACATTAGGCATATTAGAAAAAGAGTGTGTAGCCATTAACAAACGTTTTTTTACTTTTCATCATAAAAAAAGACCTTATATTATTTTAAAATGGGCTCAAACGCAAGATGGTTTTATAGATATTGATAGGTCTCAAAATAAAGAAATAGATAATTGGATAACCTGTGCTGCTTCAAAAACATTGGTGCATAAATGGAGGAGTGAAGAGCATGCTATTATGATTGGAACGAATACAGCACTTAACGATAATCCATCCCTTACGGTTAGAGAATGGAAAGGTAAAAACCCTATACGAGTGGTGTTAGATTTGAATTTAAGACTTCCCAAAAACTTGACTATTTTTAATGAAGAAGCTCCAACTATAGTGTTTAACAGTATAAAAAATGAAGTCGCTAAAAACATAACTTACATTAAAGTAGAACCATCCGAAAATATGTTGCAACAATGTATGGACAAACTATACGAACATAAAATTACTTCTATTATTATTGAAGGTGGAGCTCAATTACTACAAGGTTTTATTGATGAAAACTTGTGGGATGAAGCTAAGGTTTTTACCGGAAACAAAACTTTTGAAAAAGGTTTAAAAGCTCCAATAATTAACTCCTCTCCTATTTTTTCAGAAATGATTGATGAAGACGAGTTAACTTATTTTAAAAATAGTTGAAGACTTTATTGTTAATAAATCTCTTGAAAACCCACATACAAAAAGCGTTGACAAAACGGTTAGTTTGTTTAATTTCGGACTTTAAACCACAAATAAACTATGGAAAACGAAGTAACTTATAGCGAAGACAATATCCGATCGCTCGATTGGAAAGAACATATCCGACTAAGACCGGGTATGTATATTGGCAAACTTGGTGATGGCGCTGCTTACGATGATGGTATTTACATATTAATTAAAGAAGTTTTTGATAACTCTATTGATGAATATGTAATGGGAAATGGAAAAACCATAGAAGTAAATATTAAAGACAAAACCGTTAAAGTTAGAGATTATGGTCGTGGCATTCCTTTAGGGAAAGTTATTGATTGTGTTTCTAAAATGAATACTGGTGGAAAATATGATTCTAAAGCTTTTAAAAAATCTGTTGGTTTAAATGGTGTAGGAACAAAAGCTGTAAATGCTCTTTCCTCCTATTTTAGAGTAGAATCTGTACGTGATGGAAAAATCAAAAAAGTAGAGTTTGAAAGAGGCGAGTTGGTTAATGATTATGAAATTGAAGAATCATCTTATAGAAAAGGAACGAAAATCACCTTTATTCCTGATGAATCTATTTTTAAAAACTATACTTTCAGAAACCAGCACATAGAAAAACTACTTTGGAATTATGCTTTTTTGAATACCGGATTAGCCATATATTTTAATGGAGAAAAAATTCAATCGGAAAATGGTTTAAAAGATTTATTGGAACAAAACCTTTCTAACAAACCACTTTACCCAATAATTCATTTACATGGCGAAGATATTGAAGTAGCCATTACCCACACAGAATCTTATGGAGAGGAATATTATTCGTTTGTAAACGGACAATATACGCCACAAGGAGGAACGCACCAAACCGAGTTTAGAACTGCTTTAGTAAAAACCATTAGAGAGTTTTACGGAAAAGATTATGATGCCTCTGATATTCGCTCTTCCATTGTATCAGCAATAAGCGTTAAAGTAATGGAACCGGTTTTTGAATCTCAAACAAAAACCAAACTAGGTTCTACAGAAGTTGGTCCTGATGGTCCTTCTATGAGAGCTTTTATTACTGATTTTTTAAAAAGAGAGTTAGATAATTTTTTGCATAAAAATCCCGAAACTGCCGATGCGCTTCAACGAAAAATATTGCAATCGGAACGTGAGCGTAAAGATATGGCAGGCATTAAACAATTGGCTAAAAAAAGAGCCAAAGATGCTTCTTTACACAACAAAAAACTAAGAGATTGCAGGTTACATTATAACGATACCAAAGACAATGAAAGAAAAGTGGAAACAACACTTTTTATTACTGAGGGGGACTCGGCTTCTGGCTCTATCACAAAATCGAGAGATGTAAATACACAAGCTGTTTTTAGTTTAAAAGGTAAGCCGCTAAACTCTCACGGGTTGACCAAAAAGATAGTCTATGAAAATGAAGAGTTCAACTTGCTTCAGGCAGCCTTAAATATTGAAGAAAGTATAGACGATTTAAGATATAACAATATTGTAATTGCTACCGATGCCGATGTTGATGGTATGCACATCCGTTTACTGCTCATTACTTTTTTCTTGTCTTTCTTTCCAGATATTATTAAAAACGGACATCTATACATTTTAGATACACCACTTTTTAGAGTTAGAGATAAATCTAAAACCATCTATTGCTATTCTGAAGAGGAAAGGCAAAAAGCCATGAGAGAACTTAAAGGAAAACCTGAAATCACCCGATTTAAAGGACTAGGAGAAATTTCACCCAACGAGTTCAAACACTTTATTGGTAAAGATATTCGTTTAGATCCTGTAATTATTGGTAAGAACACACCAATTCAAGAAATGTTGGAGTTTTATATGGGTAAAAACACTCCCGAACGTCAGGAATTTATTATTGACAACTTAAAAATTGAAAAAGATCTTGCTGAAGAATTGTTAGCAGCCGAAGGTTAATTCTATAAACTTCTAAACTCATAAATTAAAAGAATAAAACAAATGCTAAAATTTATATTCAGTAAACTTTTTTTAATCAACTTAGTTGCAGCAATTATTTTAATTATTATTGCCTTTTATAGCTTTTCGGGTTACTTAACTGGTTATACCTTACATGGCGAAAGTGTTACTGTTCCCTCTTTAGAAGGATTAAGTGAAGAAGAAGTAGCTACTTTACTTGATGAAAAAGAATTACGCTACGAAATTCTAGATTCTATTTATGTAGAAAAACAACCTAAAGGAATTGTAATAGATCAAAATCCTAAAGCGGAATCTTTTGTAAAAAAGAATAGAAAAATATACATTACTGTTACAAAAAAATCTACACCAACAATCAGTTTTCCTAGTGTTATAGATATGTCGCAACGATTAGCTGTAGCCAAATTAGAAAGCTACGGACTAAAAGTGAATACAGAATATCGTCCTTCAGAACACCAAGGAATTGTAATAGATTGTAAACTTGGAGATAAATCTATAGGAACAGGTGATGAAATTGGATTAGGCTCAAAAATTACGGTTGTAATAGGAACAGGAAAAGGCGAAGGAAAAGTAATGGTTCCTTACCTTGCTAACCTTTCTAAAGGTGAAGCAGAACAGCAGCTTCAAGCTTCTTTTTTAGGTATAGGATTAGAAATTTATGATGAATCTTGTAAAACAGCTGAAGACTCTGCTACTGCCAAAGTGTATAAACAACAACCTCCTTACGGAAGTGAAAGCACACTTTTTATTGGTAGTTCAGTAGATATTTACTTAACTTGCGATACTGCTAAAATAAATTTGCCAAATTTAAGTTTAGATAGCCTAAACAATGAATCAGAAAATTCTGAAAACGAATAACATGTTAAAAAACGCTTTACTTATATTTCTTACTTTCTTCTTTTTTTCAGCTATTAATGCTCAAGAAAAAATTTACGACTTAGGTGGTAATAAACACCTGAGAGCTTTATACAATAAAAGTATCGCAGAAAAAAATCCTGAAATTTTCAGAAATCCGTCTAAGAAAAATAAAATATTGTTGTCCTTACCTTTTATGGATGATTTTTCTCAAAACTATCATTTTCCTGATGAGAACTTATGGCAAGACATCTGTGTTTACATTAACTCTAATTTTCCTATAACCCCCCCATCTTATGGTGTTGCTACTTTCGATGGCTTAGACTCTACCGGTTATCCTTACGATTTCTCATCGCAAACAGCTCATGGAATTGCAGATTCTCTTACCTCCCATCCTATTGACTTATCGGTTATTATTGATAGTGTTTATCTAAGTTTTCAATATCAAGCAAGGGGCAACGGAAATGCTCCTGAACAAAATGATTCGTTACGTTTAGATTTTTTTAGAAAAGCCGACAGTTCTTGGGTAAGAGTTTGGAGTGTACCTGGAACAGGAAATCATTCGTTTAAAAAAGTAATGGTTCCCGTTGATACAAATTACCACAACGATGAGTTTATGTTCCGATTTTCCAACTTATCTACCCTTAGTGGTAATTTCGACCATTGGCATGTTGATTATGTATATTTAAATGACAACAGAACTTTTACAGATACTATTTTGGACGATGTTGCCCTCATTACCAATCATCATAATTTATTAAATGAGTTTACCGCAATGCCTTGGGATCATTACCTTACAGATACTATTAGTTTAATGGCTGAAACGATGCCTGTTGCCTATAAAAATAATTTCAACAACTCTTACGATGTTTTCTATAAATATGAAGTGAGCGATAACAATGGTGCTGGTCCGGTGGTAGAAGTTTATCCAGCAGGAGTTGCATCAAAAACAGTAGCTGCCTATACTACCTTAATTGAACCACAAGCTGTTTATCAAACTACACCATTTTTTCTGAATGATTTTTCTTTTCCATCAGACAACTCTGTAAACAAGGTTTTCCAGATAAAAAACTATTTCGATATTAATCCTTTTATAGATATTAATCAAAAAAATGATACGGTAAAATCTTTTCAGGTTTTTGGTTCTTACTATGCTTACGATGACGGAAGTGCCGAATTAGGCTACGGAATTGAGGGGGTTACAGCCAAATTGGCTAATCAATTTAACATTAGAAAAGCTGATACGCTTACTTCTATACAAATTTACTTCAATCCTATTCTTTACAATATTACTGGAGAAAGTTTTAAACTTACCGTTTGGAGTAGCTTAAATCCAGAGGTTATTGTTTACCAACAAAGTAGTTTTTATTTTCCTGCTTACTCCTTTACCAACGAATTCTTAAACTATACCTTAGATGCTCCTGTTATGTTAAGTCCGGGAACTTACTATGTAGGATATCAAAAGATATCTAACTCAAGATTAAATGTTGGTTATGATGTAAACACTAATAGTAAAAATAAAATTTGGTACAATGCTGTTGGCATTTGGGAAAATCCATCTGCAGGTCTTCCTAATGGTTCTCTAATGATTCGTCCGGTATTTGGTTCTACTGGCGACCCCATTTCTGCTATTAATGAAAATAGTAAAAAAGATAATACCGATTTTAACATCTATCCCAATCCAACAACTCATTTAGTTACTATTGCTGCTCAACAAAATTCATCTACCGTTTTTGAAATTGAAATTTTTGATATTTACGGAAAAAATCACCTAACAACTACTTTACAACAGAGTACTACTATTGATGTAGGCAATTTTAGCAAAGGAATTTATTTTGTTAGAATGATAAATAAAGACGAAGGAAATATACAAACCAAAAAACTGATTATTCAATAATACCGATAAATGAATTCATATAACGAAGAAGAAGTAGAGGACAATGACTTGTTTGAACATTACAAGTTTAAGGCTGACAAAGGACAAGAATTATTGAGAATAGATAAGTTTTTGATGGATAGAATTCCTAACACTACCCGAAATAAACTTCAAAGTGCTTTATCCGAAGGACATATTTTAGTAAACAAAAAACCTGTAAAAGCTAACTACAGAGTTAAACCTTTGGATGATATTACGGTTGAACTTCCTTACCCTCCACAAGAAATTGTTCTTGTTCCTGAAGACATTCCACTAAACATTCTTTATGAAGATGATGATGTAATTGTACTCAACAAAGATGCAGGTTTAGTTGTTCATCCTGGTTTTGGAAACCATACTGGCACTTTGGTAAATGGCTTAATTTATCACTTTAAAAACCTACCGGAAACCTCTATGGCAAACCGCCCCGGATTAGTACACCGTTTGGATAAAAACACTACAGGAGTAATGGTTATTGCCAAAACAGAACATGCGCTATCGCATTTAGGCAAGCAGTTTTTTGACAGAACCATTGAAAGAAGATACCAAGCCTTAGTTTGGGGAGATTTTGAAGAAGAAAACGGTACGGTTGAAGGAAATGTTGGCAGAAGCTTGCAAAACAGAAAAGTAATGAGTGTTTTTCCTGATGGAGAATTTGGAAAACATGCCATAACGCATTATAAAGTGCTAAAAAGATTTGGCTACGTTACCTTAGTAGAATGTAAATTGGAAACAGGCAGAACCCACCAAATTAGAGTACACATGCAACACATAAAACACCCTTTGTTTAATGATGAAGATTATGGTGGCGACAGAATTTTAAAAGGTACTTCTTTTACCAAATACAAGCAATTTATTAATAATTGCTTTGAAATTTTACCCCGACAAGCCTTGCATGCTAAATCCTTAGGGTTTGAACATCCTGCTACGGGAGAATGGCTACATTTTGAAACCGATTTACCCGAAGACATAACCAAACTACTCGAAAAATGGGATGGTTATATTAGCAACCGAAATACTTTTGAGGATTAAAATTATTAATACTTTTGCATTTTAAAAATAAAATTATGAAACAAATCATAGCTCCTTCCATTTTAGCATCCGATTTTGCTAACCTGCAAAAAGAAGCCGAAATGCTCGATAAAAGTAGTGCCGACTGGTTTCATATTGATGTGATGGATGGTGTTTTTGTGCCTAACATCAGCTTTGGAATGCCTATAATTAAAGCCATCAGAAAGTTTAGTAAAAAACCTTTTGATGTGCATTTAATGATTGTTAATCCTGACAACTACATTAGCGATTTTAAAAATGTTGGTGCCGATATTTTAACTGTGCATTACGAAGCTTGCACACATTTGCACAGAACGTTACAAGCTATAAAAAAAGAAGGAATGAAAGCCGGAGTAGCAATCAATCCACATACAAATGTAAATGTATTAAAAGATACTATTAATGATATAGATGTAGTGTTGATAATGTCTGTAAACCCCGGTTTTGGTGGACAATCTTTTATTGAAAATACTTACGAAAAAGTAAAGCAACTAAAACAATTGATTACCAAAAAAGGAGCTAATACGTTAATAGAAATTGATGGTGGTGTTACCAATGCAAATGCAAAAAAATTGTTAGACTGTGGGGCTGATGCTTTGGTAGCCGGAAGCTTTGTTTTTTCTTCAAAAAATCCAATAAATACCATTGCTGAACTAAAAAATTTATAATCTGAAAAATTGTTATTACTTTTAACCGATAAATATTTATTATTATGACTGTTAATCAACTTAAATGGAATGTCTTATTTGTTGCTGTAGCGACACTTTTTGCTTGTAATAGCGACCAACCCCAAGAAACTACTGAAACTGTAGAACAGCAAGTGGAAATTCCTACTGAGCAAAAAACCATAGAAATTAATGGTGTTGAACACTTTTTCACTATTAAAGGTAATAGCGAAGGCGAACCAATTATTTTTTTACATGGCGGACCAGGACTTTCTCACAATTACTTACTTCCTTATTTTGATGAATTAGCAGCCAATTATCAACTTATTTTTTACGATCAAAGAGGTAGTGGTCAATCTGCATTTCCTAGCGATACTACATCTATAAACATAACTACTTTTGTGGAAGATATAGAAGCCATTAGAAAACATTTCGGTAAAGATAAAATAACACTTGCAGGTCATTCTTGGGGGAGCTTGTTAGCACTTCACTACGGACAAAAATACCCTGACAACCTTACTCAACTTATACTAATCTCTCCTGCTCCTACTACAAGTGCTCACTACGAAAAAATGTTGAGTAATATGCAACAAAAAAGAAAAGAAAAAGATACCAAAGAATTGGTTAAATTAATGATGTCTAAAGAATTTGAAAAAAGAGACCCTGAAACGTTTGCCAAAGCCATGAAAATTGGTGATAAATCTAATTTATACGACCAAACTAAAGTAGATGCATTGTATGAATTACATAACTACAACGAAAAAACTGCAGGCAACTTTTGGTTAGTAAGCAACATCATGGAAAAAAACTTTTTTAACTACGATATTACCTCAGAAATTAACAACATTTCTTGTCCCTCAATAATTATTATTGGCGATATGGACAACGTACCTTTTGCTTCTAATCAACTATTAAGCGAAACGCTAAAAAATACCAAATTAGAAGTAATTAAAGAAACCGGACATTATCCATTTTTTGAAGACCCTAAAACGTTTAGCAATACGTTAAACAATTTTCTTAATCCCGAATACCAAGATTAATCTGCTACATGGAAATCATTGAGTTTGAATTAAAAGATGAATACATTGAGCTAAACAAACTGCTTAAATTTACAGGTGTTTGCGATACAGGTGGAGATGCTAAAATGAGCATAGATCAAGGTTTGGTTAAGTACAACAACCAAGTGGAAACACAAAGAAGAAAAAAAGTAAGGAAAGGAGATACCATTCAATTTCAGAAGTACCAAATAGAAATTCGTTAACTTAATTATGTCAAATCAGAAAACTAAAATATTAAGCCACGAGCAAATAAGTAGAAAGATAAATCGTATTGCTTTTCAAATTTTTGAAGATAATCATTTAGAAAAAGAAATTGTTATTGTTGGTATTGAGAAAAAAGGTCATTTATTGGCAAAGAAAATTGCCGAAAAACTTATTGCTATTTCAACAATTAAAGTTACCGAAGCATCACTAAAAGTGAATAAAGACAATCCGTTAAGTGACGAACCTAAACTTTCTATTACCGAAAAAGAAGTTGAAAATAAAGTGGTTATTTTAGTGGATGATGTACTCAACTCGGGCAAAACCCTTATTTACGGTGTTAAATACCTTTTAAATTTTAATATCAGAAGGATGTCAACTGTTGTATTAGTTGATAGAAACAACAAACGCTACCCTATCGGTACGCACTATGTTGGTTTATCACTTTCTACCACATTAAAAGATCATATTTCTATCGAATTTGTTGGCGGCAAAATGACGGCTTATTTGAGTTGATTGTAGTTCTATTTTAATATCTAGCTTCTATTTTCTAATCTCTCTTTTCTACCAACTCAAAACAAACGAATTTTACTCCACTTATTTGCAAAACGCTTTGCAACAAAAAATAAAAGTATGCTTTTTTTAGCTTTTCAATTAACGAAAAAAGTCTAATTTCGTGGGGTAATAAAAATATGAAGTTCTTTAAAGTCTAAATATAAGAATGAAAATGAATTATTTTTTAATTTATAGGTTAGACTTTAAAGAACTTCTATTAGCTCAATTTAAAAAATATACTAAAAATGAAAGAAGTTTATATCGTATCTGCAGTAAGAACACCAATAGGAAGTTTTTTAGGAAGTTTATCTAGCGTACCTGCTACTAAATTAGGTGCAGCAGCTATTAGCGGAGCAATAAAAAAAATCGGTTTAGCTCCAGAAAATGTTGATGAAGTTTTTATGGGTAATGTAATGCAAGCCAATGTTGGTCAAGCTCCTGCTCGTCAGGCAGCAATTTTTGCAGGCTTAAGTAATAATACTCCTGCAACTACTGTAAATAAAGTTTGTGCCTCAGGTATGAAAGCCATTTCTTTAGCTGCTCAATCTATTATGACAGGAGATAACGACTGTGTGGTTGCCGGTGGAATGGAAAACATGAGCATGGTGCCTCATTATTACGATGCTCGTTCAGCAGTAAAATTAGGTAATGTAACAATGGTAGATGGGATGATTAGAGATGGTTTGTGGGATGTTTATACCAACAAACACATGGGAAATTGTGCCGAAACGTGTGCAACAGAAAAAAATATATCGAGAGAAGAACAAGACAACTTTGCTATTACTTCTTACAACCGCTCTAAAGCAGCTTGGGATGCAGGAAAATTTGACAATGAAGTAGTTCCTGTAGAAGTTCCTCAACGTAAAGGAGACCCTATTTTGGTAACTAAAGATGAAGAATATACCAACGTAATGTTAGACAAAATTCCAGGCTTACGTCCGGCTTTCGATAAAGAAGGAACAGTAACCGCTGCCAATGCTTCCACATTAAATGATGGTGCTTCTGCCCTAATTTTAATGAGCAAAGAAAAAATGGAAAGCTTAGGATTAAAACCTCTAGCTAAAATTGTGAGTTATGCCGATGCTGCTCAAGATTCAGAATGGTTTACTACTGCACCATCTTTGGCTATTCCAAAAGCATTGAAAAAAGCTAACTTATCTGTTGGTGATATCGATTACTGGGAATTGAACCAAGCTTTTGCTGTAGTTGGTTTAGCTAATATTAAAGAATTAGGATTAAATCCGGAAAAAGTAGATGTGAATGGTGGAGCGGTTTCTTTAGGTCACCCACTAGGAAACTCAGGTGCTAGAATTGTGGTAACCTTAATTAATGTGTTAAAACAAAACAACGGTAAATTAGGAGCCGCAGGAATTTGTAATGGTGGTGGCGGAGCTTCTGCTATTGTTATTGAAAATGTATAATAGATTTAAACGCTAATTATAGTGAAATACGGCATTTGTAGTTTAAGTGTAGTCCCGGGAAGAGCTGAACCATCCGATAAAAGCGAAATGGTAACACAGCTCCTCTTTGGTGAAGTTTTTTCTATTTATGAAGAAAAGCGTAAAGGTTGGAAAAAAATTAAAACCGCTTACGATAACTACGAATGTTGGATAGATGAAAAACAAGTTGCTGAAATTTCTGAAGAAGAATATGAAGCTATCCATCAAGCTGAACCAATTGTTTCAGGAGATTTATTAAGCATTGTAAAAAATAAAAATACCAACCAACTAACTCCTATAGTTATTGGTAGTACACTACCTAATTTCCATCAAAAAAACGTTCACTTTTCTGATTTTGATTTCGAATTTGATGGCAACGAAATTTTACCATCAGCACCAAAAAAAGAACTCATTGCCGACCATGTATTGTTATTTTTAAATGCTCCCTATTTATGGGGAGGTCGTTCGCCTTTTGGTATAGATTGTTCGGGTTTTACCCAAGTAATTTATAAAAGCATAGGTTTTAAATTACCTAGAGATGCCTACCAACAAGCAAACATCGGACAAACACTTAGTTTTATTGAAGAATCGGAAAGTGGCGATTTAGCTTTTTTCGATAATGAAGAAGGAAAAATTATTCACGTTGGCATTATGCTTAGTGATAATAAAATTATACATGCCTCAGGAAAAGTAAGGATTGACAGAATAGACCATCAAGGAATTTTTAATGCAGAAACCAACAGGTACTCACATAAACTTAGAATTATTAAACGAATAATTTGAAAATCTTAAACCATGAACCAAAAACCTTCAACTAAAAAAACAGTTTTAATCACCGGAGCAGCAGGTTTTTTAGGCTCTCATTTGTGTGATAGATTTATCAATGAAGGTTTTCATGTAATTGGCATGGACAACCTGATAACTGGAGACCTCAAAAACATTGAACACCTTTTTCCCTTAGAAAATTTTGAGTTTTATCATCATGATGTTTCCAACTATGTTTATGTTCCCGGTAAGTTAGATTATATCCTTCACTTTGCATCGCCCGCCTCTCCTATCGATTATTTAAAAATTCCTATACAAACCTTAAAAGTGGGCTCTTTAGGAACGCATAATTTATTAGGGTTGGCAAAAAACAAAAATGCTCGAATGCTTATTGCATCTACTTCAGAAGTGTATGGCGACCCATTGGTTCATCCACAAACGGAGGAATATTACGGAAACGTAAATCCTATAGGGCCAAGAGGTGTTTATGATGAAGCAAAAAGATTTCAGGAAGCAATAACCATGGCTTACCACAGATACCACGGTGTAGAAACCAGAATTGTACGAATTTTTAATACTTACGGACCAAGAATGCGATTAAATGACGGTAGAGTATTACCAGCTTTTATCGGACAAGCGTTGCGTGGTGAGGATTTAACTGTTTTTGGAAAAGGTAATCAAACACGTTCTTTCTGTTATGTAGATGATTTAATTGAAGGAATTTACAGATTGCTTTTTAGCGATTATGCGGAACCTGTAAACATTGGAAATCCTGATGAAATAACCATTTTAGAGTTTGCCGAAGAAATTATAAAACTTACAGGCACAACACAAAAAATTATTTACAAAGAGTTACCTAAAGATGACCCCATGCAACGTCAGCCTAATATTGACAAAGCTAGAAAGTTATTAAATTGGGAACCAAAAATAAGCCGAGCCGAAGGATTAAAAATAACTTATGAATACTTTAAAAACCTTTCAAAAGAGGAATTAACAAAAGTAGATCACAAAAATTTTGAACAGTATATAAAATAGTTACAAGTTATAAGTTTGATGTTTGAAGTTGAAAAAACCTCAAACATCAAACCTTAAACCTTAAAGCAATGGCAACAATTACAATATTTGAAGATTTAGAAATTTGGCAATTAGCAAATAGTTTATCTAATGAAATTTATGATGTTATTAAAAGTACAGATTTAGATACAGATTATGCTCTTAAGAATCAGATTGATAGGTCAGCGATGTCAATTAGTGATAATATTGCAGAAGGTTTTGAAAGAGAAGGAAATAAAGAATTTATTCATTTTTTAAGTATCGCTAAAGGTTCTTGCGGTGAAACACGTTCTCAATTATATAAAGTCTCTTATAGAAAATATATTGACGATAAAAAATTTGAAGAACTAAAATCTAAAACTGAATTAATTAGTAAAAAAATTAGCACTTTTATGAAATATCTAAAAAATACTGAATATAAAGGAAATAAATTTAACGAACCAACAGAAAACTACAATACTTTAGATTAATACCCCTATAACCTCAAACTTCAAAGCTCAAACCTCAAACTTCAAACATGAAACCTCAAACCTCAAACCTCAAACCTGAACACTTTTTCGCTCATGAGACTGCTGTAATAGATGAAGGCTGTAAAATTGGTAACGATACCAAAATTTGGCACTTTTCTCACATCATGCCTAATTGTATAATTGGTGAGCGATGTAACATTGGTCAGAATGTAGTAATTTCTCCAGAGGTAGTTTTAGGCAACAACGTTAAAGTTCAAAACAATGTATCCATTTATACAGGTGTTACTTGCGATGATGATGTTTTTTTAGGACCATCTATGGTTTTTACCAATGTGATTAATCCAAGAAGTGCTGTAAACAGAAGAAATGACTATTTAAAAACACACGTTGGCAAAGGAGCTTCTATAGGTGCTAATGCCACCATAGTTTGCGGACATGATATTGGTGCCTATGCATTTATTGGTGCAGGAGCAGTAGTGACTAAAAATATTCCTGCTTACTCTTTATGGGTAGGAAACCCTGCTAAACAAATTGGTTGGGTTAGTGAATACGGACACAGATTACATTTTGATGAAAATGGGTTAGCTGTTTGTCCGGAAAGTGATGAAAAATATAAATTAGAAAAAAATCAGGTGATTAAAATACAATAATAATGACTGAAAAAAAGATAAAATTTGCCGTTGTAGGCTGCGGACATATAGGTAAACGACATGCCGAAATGATAATTGGCAACTCCGAAGCTGAATTAGTAGCACTTTGTGATGCAGCACCAAAAGAAAATCTAGGTATTGAAAAATATGACGTGCCTTTTTTCAATTCATTAGAAGAATTTTTAAAATCAGGTATTGAAGTAGATGTGGTAAACATTTGTACCCCAAACGGTTTACACTCCGATCAAGCTTCATTAGCATTAGATTACAACCTACATGTAGTAGTTGAAAAACCTATCGGTTTATCTAAAGCAAAATGCGAAAAAGTGATTTACAAAGCACTCAGGAATCACAAACAAGTGTTTGCTGTAATGCAAAATCGTTATTCCCCTCCTTCTGTTTGGATAAAAGATTTGGTAGAAAGAAAAGTACTAGGTAAAATATTTATGGTTCAGTTAAACTGTTATTGGAATAGAGATGAACGTTACTACAAAAAAGGCGGTTGGAAAGGAACACAAGATTTAGACGGAGGGACTTTATTTACGCAATTCTCTCACTTTATAGACATCATGTATTGGTTGTTTGGCGACATCACCAATATCCAAGGGAAATTCAAAGATTTCATCCACCAAAACTCTACCGATTTTGAAGATTCCGGTTTTGTAAGTTTTGATTTTATTGAAGGTGGTATGGGCTGTTTGAACTACTCTACAGCAGTTGCTACACAAAATTTAGAAAGTAGTATTACCATTATTGGTGAAAAAGGAAGTGTTAAAATTGGTGGACAATACATGAATGAAGTGGAAGTTTGCAACATTGACGGCTATGAAATGCCTAAACTTGCAGAAGCAAATCCTCCAAACGATTATGGTCCTTACAAAGGTTCGGCTGCTAACCACCATTATATTATTGAAAATGTTGTGGATACACTTAGAGGAAGAACTACTGCTACTACCAATGCATTAGAAGGATTAAAAGTTGTAGAAATTATTGAAAGAATTTATGAGCTTAGAGACAAATCCGTTCTTAAATTCTTAAAAGATTAACAAAGATTCAAAATAATTAATAGTTATGTTTTAATATGGTTTTCATAGATTTGTATCCTTATTAAAAAGAATAAAAAAGAACTTATGAGTATTTACAGTAAATTAATAAACAAAGAAACTAAAATAGCTGTTATTGGTTTAGGATATGTAGGCTTGCCTATCGCTCTTGAATTTGCTAGAAAAATGAAAGTAGTTGGGTTTGATATTAACCAAAAAAGAGTGGATATGATGCGTAACAACATCGATCCAAGTGAAGAATTGGAACCTGCTGCATTTGAAGGGTGCGATATTCATTTTACAGCAGATTTAAACGATTTAAAAGACGTTACTTTTTTTGTTGTTGCTGTTCCTACTCCAATTGATAAACATAACTTACCTGATTTATCTCCACTTATTGGAGCATCTAAAACGGTAGGACAAGCCCTAAAAAAAGGCGATTATGTAGTTTATGAATCTACTGTATATCCTGGCTGTACGGAAGAAGATTGTATTCCTGTTTTGGAAGAAGTTTCCGGACTAAAATTCAGAGATGATTTTATGGTGGGCTATTCTCCTGAAAGAATTAATCCAGGAGATACAACACACACACTAACTAATGTAACTAAAGTAGTTTCCGGTTGTTGTGCTGAATCGTTGGAAGAAATTGCTAAAGTTTACGAAAGTGTAGTTACAGCAGGAGTTCACAGAGCTGCTTCTATAAAAGTTGCTGAAGCTGCAAAAATCATAGAAAATACGCAACGAGATGTAAACATTGCCTTGGTAAATGAACTTTCTATCATCTTTAATAAAATGGGGATTAATACTTATGATGTATTAGAAGCTGCTGGTACCAAATGGAATTTCTTAAAATTCTTCCCTGGTTTAGTTGGCGGACATTGTATTGGTGTCGATCCATATTATCTTACTTACAAAGCAAAAGAATTTGGCTACCATGCTCAAATAATCAATTCGGGTAGGTTTGTAAATGACTCTATGGGTGGTTACGTTGCTAAACAAACGGTTAAAAAAATCATTGCATCGGGCAAAAACATTGTAGAAGCCAAAGTATTGGTAATGGGAGCAACTTTTAAAGAAGATGTTAGCGATATCAGAAATTCTAAAGTGGCAGATGTAGTAAATGAGTTCATCTCTTTTGGTGCTAAAGTAGAAGTGGTTGATCCTTATGCCAACTCAGAAGATTTAAAACACGAATATGGTTTCGGATTGATTGAAAAACCTTCAGGAAATTATGATGCTGTTGTAGTGGCTGTAAATCATGAAGACTATAAAGGTTTAGACGAAAACTATTTCAAAAGCATTTCTTCATCTAAAGGTGTTTTAGTTGATTTAAAAGGCATATTCAGAGGGAAAATTAAAGAATTGACTTATTGGAGTCTATAACTGGTTAAAGGTTTGAAGTTTGAAGTTCAAGGTTTATCCTAAATTCACAAACCTCAAACATGAAACATCAAACATGAAACAAAAAAACATACTTATAACAGGAGGAGCTGGTTTTATCGGTTCGCATTTAGTTAGATTATTTGTAAATAAATATCCTAATTACAACATAGTGAATCTGGATAAATTAACCTACGCAGGTAATTTAGCTAATCTTACAGATATTGAAAACGCACCTAACTACGAATTTATAAAAGGCGATATTGTTGATACTGATTTTATCCATCAGTTATTTCAAGAATATCAATTTGATGCGGTTATCCATTTAGCAGCAGAGTCACATGTTGACCGCTCTATTGCCAGTCCTATGGATTTCATTATGACCAATATTGTGGGAACAGCTAATTTATTGAATGCAGCTCGTAGTATTTGGCAAACTTCAAACCTCAAACCTCAAACCTCAAACCTTTTCTACCACGTTTCAACTGATGAAGTTTACGGAAGTTTAGGTGAAATAGGAATGTTTGAGGAAACTACCTCTTATGATCCTCGTAGTCCCTACTCTGCTTCAAAAGCAAGCTCCGACCACTTAGTAAGAGCTTATTATCATACTTACGAATTACCTATGGTTATTTCTAACTGTTCTAACAATTACGGTTCTCATCAATTTCCTGAAAAATTAATACCGCTTTTCATTCATAACATTAAAAACAGTAAACCTCTACCTGTTTATGGAAAAGGAGAAAATATTAGAGATTGGCTTTGGGTGGAAGACCATGCCAGAGCGATTGATGTAATTTTTCATCAAGCAAAAATTGGAGAAACGTACAACATTGGCGGGCATAACGAATGGAAAAATATCGATTTGATAAAAGTGATTTGTAAGGTAATGGACAAAAAACTAAATCGTGAAGCAGGAACTTCGGAAAAATTGATTACTTACGTAAAAGACAGAGCCGGACATGATATGCGTTATGCCATTGATGCTTCCAAATTACAAAACGAATTGGGTTGGAAACCTTCACTTCAATTTGAAGAAGGTATAGAAAAAACCATTGATTGGTACTTGAACAATGAAGAATGGCTCAACAATGTAACTTCTGGAGCATACCAAAATTATTATGAACAACAATACGAAAAACGTTAATAGTTTGAGATTGCCAAAACCTCAAACTTCAAACCTCAAACCATAAATGTATAACCAACCCTTCCATACCAAAGACATCTCCAAACTTAGTTTTTTGGTTACAGGTGGTGCAGGCTTTATTGGTTCTAACCTAGTGGAGTATTTAATGAAATACAACGCAGGAAAAGTAGTCGTGTTGGACAACCTTTCTAACGGCTACAAAAAAAACATTGAAAAGTTTATTGGCTTCCCCAATTTTGAATTTATTGAAGGAGATATTACCAACTTTGAAACTTGTCAAAAAGTAATTCAAGGAATTGATTATATCTCTCACCAAGCTGCTTTAGGCTCAGTTCCGAGAAGTATAGAAAACCCTTTAGCAACTCATGAAGCTAATGCAACAGGTTTTTTAAACATCCTTACTGCAGCAAAAGATAGCAAAGTTAAGCGTATCGTTTTTGCAAGCTCTTCTTCTGTTTATGGAGATAGTAAAGAATTACCGAAAGTGGAAGATAAAATTGGTACACAGCTTTCTCCTTATGCGGTAAGTAAAAGAACCAAAGAATTGTATGCCAATGTTTTTGCATTAACGTATGGTTTAGATGTGGTTGGATTGCGTTATTTTAATGTTTTTGGCCCCAACCAAAGTCCAAATGGACCTTATGCTGCTGCCATTCCCTTGTTTATGGATGCTGTTTTAAAAAATGAATCTCCTTTTATTAATGGAGATGGAGAACAAAGCAGAGATTTTACTTTTGTAGAAAATGTTGTTCAGGCAAACATTAAAGCCTTTTTCACTGAAAAAGAAGTGAAAGGAAAAGTAATGAACATTGCTTTTGGAGGTAAAACCACTATTAATGATTTGTTTTTTAAAATTAGAAATATTGTTGGTAATAAAGTTGAACCAATTTACCGTGAAGCTCGTTTAGGAGATGTGAAAGATTCTTTAGCAGCTATTACTCTTGCGAAAGAGTTAATTGATTACCACCCTTCTTTTTCTATTGATGAAGGCTTAAAAATAACCATAGATTGGTTTAAGCATAATGTGACAATTTGAAAATGTGTAAATTTGAAAAAATCCAATTAACAAATCTCAGACATTGAACTTTTTCAAAAAAATATTTCATAAAGAACACTTTCCAACTATTGATTTTTTGGTGTTTAAAACCGATATGCACTCGCATTTAATTCCTGGTATTGATGATGGTTCTCAATCTTTAGAGCAATCTATTGAAATTATTAGAGCTTTTAAAAGTTTGGGCTATCAAAAAATTATCACTACGCCACATATCATGTGCGATTATTATAAAAATACTCCCGAAATTATTTTGGGTGGATTGGAAAAATTAAGAGCTGAACTAACCCGTTTAAACATCTCTATTGAAATTGAAGCTGCTGCCGAATATAATTTAGATGATGGCTTAGAAAAAATAATTGACGATAAACAACTGCTTACTTTTGGTAATAATCACGTGTTATTCGAATTGCCTTTTATGCAAGAGCCTCAGAACTTTCAGGAGATAGTTTTTAAGTTCCAAACACATGGATACAAACCTATTTTAGCTCACCCAGAAAGATACAGTTATTGGTACAAAAACTTTGAAAAATACGAAGAGCTAAAAGCTAAAGGGATATTGCTTCAGTTAAACCTACTATCGTTAACTGGGCATTACTCTCCAGAAACTAAAAAAATAGCAGAAAGAATGGTAGATGCTGGTTTGGTTGATTTTGTTGGCACAGATTGTCATAGAATTGAACATTTAGCTATTTTAGAAAAACATGCTAATTCAAAATATTTCAATCTACTGGCCAACAATAACCAATTAATGAATAGAGATATTTAAATTATTCTCTTCTATCATTTTTCTTAAGTTAATTAAAGCGTAACGCATTCTTCCTAAAGCAGTATTAATACTCACATTAGTAGATTCAGAAATCTCTTTAAAACTCATATCAAAGTACAAACGCATCATCAATACTTCTTTTTGGTCGTCAGGTAAATATTTAATCAATCCCTTAACATCTTCTAAGGTTTGTTTCTTTTCCATTTGCTGCTCTACATTTTTGTCTGTATTTTGAATTACATCAAAAATATCAAAGTTCTCACCGCCTGTAGTGGTGTTCATTCTGTTGCTTTTTCTATAGTGATCAACAATTAAATTATGAGCAATACGCATTACCCAGGGTAAAAATTTACCTTCATCGTTATATTTCTTACGCTTAATGGTATTAATTACCTTAATAAAAGTATCTTGAAAAATATCTTCTGCGAGTGCTTCATTTCTAACTTTGCAAATGATGTATGTAAATACAGCACTTTTATGCCTTTTGATTAATTCTTCAATAGCAGATTCGTTACCTTTTAGGTAAGATTGAACCAATTGTTTTTCTGTAAAGCTGGATAATTGCATAATATCTCTCCTTTTTCTTTGGTTAATAATTTACTTTTAAATGAATAAAAGATTCAAAAAAGTATTTATAAAAAAGAGTAGATATTACTTATAGGCGATATATTTTTTTATTACAAACTTCCTTAACGGATAAAATTAAATAAAGTTACAAGGGTTACGAAATTACAATTTTATTTTAAAAATCAAAAAATTATTGAGGATTATTGTTTTGATTAACATTTTTATCGTCTCCGCCTTTGTATAAAACAGAGAAAATAAACAGCATTACTGTTGCTGAAATAAAAATGAGGAACAAGGAGCTAAGACTCTTTCTAATAATGTGTTCCACTTCTATAATGTCCCAAATTGCTAATAGCGACATAATGGTGAAAAACACTACCAAAATGGCTAATAAAATAGATATTCCTTTTCTAAACATAAACCAAAGTTAATAATTTATTTTTTAAATCGTTTTATTTAATGAAGTTCTTCTAATGCTTTTTCTATTAAAATAAACATAGCGTCAATCTCATTATAATCTGCTGTTCCTACCGAAAGTCTGTACCATGGTGATGAAGGCGATGTTCCAAATGCATAAAAAGGCACAATAGCAATGTGGGCTTTATTTAATAAATAAGCGGTAACATCTGCAATGTTTTCCAAAACATGACCATTTGCTGTAGTTTTATCAACTAAATCGAATTTAACGGTTAAATAAATTGCAGCCTGTGGCGGAATTGCATCAACATTGTAGCCTTTAGCTTTTAATTTTGTCATTCCTATATAAAAAGCATCCAATCTTTTGTGGACGTTTTTCTTAAAAGCATGAAGATATTCATCCACTTCAGATTTATTAGCTAAGAAATTAGCTGTAGCTACTTGCTCTGCTTTTGGAGACCACGCTCCAACATGACTTAAAATAGCTCTCATTTTATCCATTACTTTTTGTGGACCGAAAGCCCAACCAACTCTAACTCCTGTAGCTGCAAAAGCTTTTGAAATTCCATCAATATAAATGGTGTAATCTCTCATTTCTGGAAATAAAGAAACCGGATCAAAATGTTGAGTTTCTCCATAAGTTAATATCCAATAAATTTGATCAAAAAGTAAGTACAATGGTTTTTCGTCAGCTCCTCTTCTTTGGTTTTCTTCCAACACTAATTGGCAAATTTCTGCCAAGCCTTCTTTTGTAAAAGTAGTTCCTGTAGGGTTTAAAGGAGAACATAATGCAATCATTGTTGCCTCTTTTATATATGGTTTTAGCTCCGCAGCGGTGGGCATAAAATCATTTTCGGGTTTAGTTTCAATAATTTGTTGCTTAGCTCCAGAAAGGTGTGAGTAATGATTATTGTTCCATGATGGAACAGGAAACAATACTGTATCATTTTTATCTATAATAGTTTGATATAAAGCATAAATTAATGGTCTTGCCCCTCCAGAAATTAAGATACTGTTTGGAGAATAATCTAAGCCTTGTCTGGTTTTTAAAAAATCTGCTACTTGAATTCTTAACTCTTCCACACCATTAGCAGCAGGATAATTCGTCTCGTTATTCATATAAGCTTCAACAATTTCGTTTTTTAAAGCTGTAGGTATAGGAAAAAGCGAAGGATTAAAATCTCCAATAGTAAGGTTATAAATCTTTTCACCTTGAGCAATTTTTGCTTTTACTTCTCCGGCTAATTTAATAATTTCTGAACCAATAAGGTTTTCAGCCATTACAGATACTTTGTTGTTCACAATATTTTGAGTTTGTTCCATAGTTTTTATTTATAAAAACGAAATTAGAAAAACAATCAATTGAAATTCAGACAAAACTTAAAAAATAACAGGACAATTTATTAACACTATGTTAAGAACCTTATTTCTTGTAAAAACTAATTTAAATAATGCCAAAAATAATGCTCCAAGCAAAAAAATGTTGATACTTTCGCACTCATAATTAATATGAATTTCTAAACCATGCCAACACAAGAAATATACGACATTACCATAGTAGGTGGAGGGATTGTTGGAGCTGCAACTGCTTATAAAATTCAATTAAAATACCCTTCGCTTAAAGTTTTATTAATAGAAAAAGAAGCTAGACTAGCTGACCATCAAACGGGAAATAATTCAGGTGTAATCCATTCCGGATTATATTACAAACCAGGTTCTGCTAAAGCAAAAACTTGCGTTGATGGAAGAAAACAATTAGTAGCTTTTGCTCAAAAATACAATATCAGCCATGATGTTTGCGGAAAAGTGGTGGTTGCTGTTGATGAAAGTGAGTTGGATTATATGGATAAAATTTTTGAAAATGGATTGGCAAATAACACTGAAGGAATAGAAAAAATTGATGCCAAACGATTAAAAGAAATTGAACCTCATGTTGAAGGAATTGCAGGAATTTGGGTGCCTTGTACCGGAATTATAGATTTTAGAGCTGCTACCGAAAAAATGGCTGAATTAGTTACTGAAATTCAACCCAAAAGTAAAATTGTATTGGGCGAAGAAGTGCTTTCTTATGATAAAAATGATGCTGCAACTACTAAAGTAACTACTTCAAAAAATAGCTACATAACCAAGTACATGATATTTTGTGGTGGCTTACAAGCCGATAGACTGGCTAAAAAAGACGGTGTTGACTTAAAAGAAAAAGTAGTTGGATTTAGAGGCGATTATTATGAACTTACTGAACAAGCCAAACACAAAGTTAAGAACTTAATCTACCCTATTCCTAATCCTAAATTTCCGTTTTTGGGTGTACATTTTACCAGAATGGTAAACGGAGAAATTGAATGTGGCCCTAATGCGGTAATGACTTTTAAACGTGAAGGCTATGGAAAAACAGATTTTAGTTTAATAGACACTTGGGACGCCCTAACTTATAGCGGAACATGGAGATTATTATTTAAAAACCCCATGTTTGCCTTGGATGAATACCGAAGAGCTTTTTCTAAAAAGTTATTTTTAAAAACCTTACAACGTATGATTCCATCGCTTACTATGGATGATATAAAACCAGGAAGAGCAGGTGTTAGAGCCATGTTATTAAGTCAGGATGGTGATACCAGAGATGATTTTAGAATTGAATATAAAAATAAAAGCATACATGTGTTAAACGCTCCTTCTCCGGCAGCAACAGCTTGCTTATCAATTGGAGATGAAATTTGCAATATGGCAACAACACATTTTAAACTCTCATAAATTATGGAAAATTTAGGTATGAATGCAACCGATTTTATTGGTTATTTGGCTTCTTTTTTAGTGCTTTTCTCTTTCTTAATGAAAAAAATGAGAAGTCTTAGAATTATTAACACACTTGGTTGTACCCTGTTTGTTGCTTATGGATTTTTACTAGATTTTTCGTGGCCCATTATTATTACCAATGTAGCCATCATCATTATCAATATTTATTATTTGAGTAAAAAGACGCTTATTTAGCAATCATTAAAAAGCTAACTTATTTCTTAATAAAAAAGAAAGTTCCATCTTCATCTTCCAATCCAGCAATTTTACCAAACTTAGGTGCTTGCTTAGCTCCACTCTTAGTTACAGCTGTTTTCACTTTGTTCACTACCGTTTCAATCGGAATACAAGCATCCGGGTTTCCTGAAAGTGTTGAAGCAAAAGTTTTGGTAAACTGAGAATTGTCGGAAGCTAACTCATAACCAGCTGATGAAAAAACCTGAGATGATTTGAATTTTGTTGCTTTCCAATCGTTGCAGCTTTTCTCTGTTGTTGTAGAACGCATTGCCTGATAAAAAGAAGGTCCTGATTCACAAGCATCGGTAATAACCAAAGTATGTGTAATTTCTTTAGAGTAAGACTGCATTGAAGCTTTTAAGTTATTAATATTAAAATAAGTAAACTCATCATCTCTTTTAGCATCTGTTGGAATCCAGTAACCTGTTTCGTTGATAAATTTTCCATGTCCGGCATACCATACCAACAAAGAATTTACTTTATTACTTCTTACCAAATCTCTTAATTCTATAGAGAAAAATCGTTCTAATTGAGCTTTGGTCATATCTTTTTTATGAATAACATTATTAATTTTATACTTCGCAAAAGCAGATTTCATCATGGTTACATCTTTAGCAGGTCCATCTAAACTAGCAAAAGATTGATACTTGGAATTTTCAATAAAAATTACCCACGTTTTTCCCATAGGGTTATCTGCTAACAAAGTAGCATTTTCTCTATTTAAGATAAATTCTTTTTCGGTCTTATTACCATATTCATCCTCTACTGTAACAGTAAATTTAGTTTTATTCATAATGTTTATAGTCATAGAGAATTTAGGATTTTTCTCTTGCGTGTTGAAACTTGCTGTTACTCCATCAATAAAAATACTTTTTATAAAACTTTCATCTTTTATCAATCCTTCTATGTACAATGAAGGATCATCAGCATCTAAATAAATAGTTCCATCGTCAGAAGCATAAGGAGCTAACAACTGAACAACAGGTGCATTTACCTCTGTTTCAATAAATTCAAACATCCATGTCTCAGAATTTTGATATATATCAAAAACAGTAATGGATACATTTTTTAACTCAGTAATGTCCAACTCTATCTCAAAAATCGGATTTAACGAATCTTTACTGAAGTTAGCATCTTTACCATTTACTTTAACAAAATCAATTAAACTAGCATCTTTAACCTTACCTTTAAAAGTCAACTTCTGTGTTCCTTTGGCAATTTGCAAAAAGCCAGACTTTGGAGAAACAGGACTTATCATTTCCAATTCAGGATTGTTATTTTCTCTATTTAATTCATACATTCTTTTTTTAGCCTCATCATACAATTTCATGGCTGTTCCATCATAAGGAGAAAGTCTTTTTATTTCTTCATAATCTTTTATAGCCGCCTTAAAATCTGCCATATCTTCATATAAAGCGGCACGTTTAAAATAGATGTTGGCATTATCTTTATCTAGCGTTAACGCTTTGGTATAATCAGCAATAGCATTAGGATTCTGACCAATTTTTTCGTACAAAGCACCTCTTTTTATATAATGTTGAACTTGCTCAGGTTCAAACAAAATAACCTTAGAATAATCATCAATAGCTGCTTGTAAATTGTTATTTCCTTCATTAGTTGTCGAACGCACTTTTAAGGCATTAAAATTCTTGGGATCTAATTCCAACGCTTTATCGGCATGTTTTAAAGCATCATCATATTTTCCTAGTTTCATATTACTATGAGCCAAACCAATGTACGCACCAACCAATTTAGAATCATAAAACTTTGCTCTATCAAAACTATAAGCAGCTTCCTTAAACAATTTAGAGCTATCTTGAGCTACTCCCAACAAATAATAACTAGCTCCATTTTTTTCTATAATAAGCAATTGCTCGGCAGTAGCTACAGCATCCATAAACCTTTTAGCTTGCATTTGAGCTTGGGTTTTAGCTTGATATGCTTCAGTTTGTTTTTTATTTCTATCTATAGAAATATCAAAAGCAACAATAGCTTCATCATTTTTATTAAGAGCCATTAAAGCTTTTCCATGATTAAGATGATATTCATCACTTTTTTCTTTCAATTCAACTGCTTTTTTAAAATCTGCAACTGCTTTTTCGTAATTGTTAGTAAAAAAATAACACAGCCCTCTATAATTATAAGCTCTATCATGATCACTTTTGATAGCTATAACATTGGTAAAGCTTTCTATGGCTTCAGTATATTTTTGTTCGGAAAAGTTTTGTTCTCCAGCTTTGAAGTCCTTGAAATATGTTTGTGCAAATGTTGCCATTGAAAGGCAAACAGCTAAAATTAAAATTAAAAAATTCTTCATATTTAAAAATTTTATAAACCACTACAAATCAAAAACAAAAGTACTAATTCATCATCAATTTACCTAAGTTTTATTTCCAAATTTTAAATTACCAAAACTATCCAATTGCCTTTTACTAAACTGTACTTCTCTCCTATCAATGAAGGTATCAACCTATACTAAGTTATTTTCAAAATCTCATATTTTCATATCTACACACTAATAATTTAGTATTTTTGTTATACTAAACTTATTATTTTGCTTAGAAAAGATAAAATAAAAATAATCATAGCTCTTACATTAGTAACAGTTGTATTTGCTACATACTCATTTGTTGGCAAAGAAGGAAACACCATGAAAATTGTTGCCGGAAGCAGTTTGTTTATTTGGCTAATAACCATGTACATCACTAATAAAAAACAATAAAAATATGTTTGATAAATTTTTGGGTAAAAACCTCATGGGAAAAATGGGGGAAATGCAAAAACAAATGGAAGAAATAAAGCAAAAACTTGAAAACATTTCTGTAATTGGTGAAGCCGAAAATGGTAAGGTAAGAGTGGTTGCTAACGGAAACAGAATGATTAACAATATTATTATTGACGAAGAATACAAAAATGCTGTTTCAGCAGAAAGCTTACAAGGAACCATTACTGTAGCTGCCAACAGAGCTTTAGAACAAGCCGAAAGAATTGAAAAATCTGAAATGAGCCATGCTGCTATGGGCATATTACCAGGTTTAGGGTAATGGAATTTTTAATTATAGGTGGTGTAGCTTTTTTCACTTCTATCCTAACCTTCTTTTCGGGTTTTGGAGTAGGAACCATTCTTACTCCTGCTTTTGTACTATTTTTCCCTATAGACATTGCTGTTGCTATGACAGCCATTGTTCATTTTCTGAACAATCTCTTTAAAATGGGACTTACCTTTAAAGACATTAACAAAAATGTGCTGATTAAATTTGGTGTTACTGCCATTCCATTAGCATTTTTAGGTGCTTGGCTATTAATGAATTTCTCTAATAATAACCGAATACTTTATGAGTTTACCATTGGAGATAAAACACTTACTATTAAACTGGTAGAATTGATTATTGGCATTATGATGCTGGTTTTTGCCATTTTTGAGCTTTTACCAACTCCGAATAAAAAAATATTAAAAAACAACATGCTTTATTTGGGCGGTGCGATAAGTGGTTTTTTTGGTGGCTTATCAGGACATCAAGGCGCTTTAAGAACTATTTTTTTACTCCGAAGTGGATTGACCAAAGAAAGTTTTATAGCTACAGGAATTGCTATTGCTTGTATTGTAGATGTTAGCCGAATAAGCATCTATTTCGCTAAGTTAGAAAGCATTTCATTAGCAGAAAACTATTGGATAATAACATCTACTACACTTTGTGCTTTTGTGGGAGCTTTTATTGGTAAAAAATTACTCAAAAAAGTTACCATCACTTTTATTCAGTATGTGGTGGCTATTTTAATCATCATTATTTCTGTGTTGCTAATTGTTGGGGTTATTTAGTTGAGAATTTAAATAAACAACCAACAACTTATTTGCTTAACTTTGCATTGCAAATCGTTCTATCGCTGTTTCATTTTTATGAGAGAGAGGAAAGTCCGGGCAGCACAGAGTATCCTACCTAGCGAAAGCTAGGGTATTGTTTCAGGAACGGAACAATAACAGAAAGTGCCACAGAAAATAGACTACCTTTTCGATTTATCGGGAAGGAAAAGGTGAAAAGGTGAGGTAAGAGCTCACCAGTTACAAAAGTAATTTTGTAAGCTAGGCAAACCTTAGGAGCTGAAAAATCAAATAAACCAAGGCTTGAGGGTTACTCGCCTAATCTTGGAGGGTAGATTGTTAGTGCGTGGAGGCAACTCCCCGACTAGATAAATGATAGAAACCTCAACCAATGTATTGGTTAAAGGTACAGAACCTGGCTTATAGATTTGCTTTTTTATGAAATACAGATAACGCAGATTGCGGATTATCATTGAATATATATACTTCCAATTTAGACTTAATTAAGTCTTTTACTCTTCATCAGGAACAAAATCCAACACAATAGAGTTCATACAAAAACGTTTGTAAGTGGGTGGTGGTCCATCATCAAAAATATGCCCTAAGTGAGAATCGCAACGTCCACAAGTTACTTCTGTCCTTACCATTCCATGACTTAAATCTTTTATGTAATTTACACTGTTAGGATGTATGGCTTCATAAAAACTGGGCCAACCACAACTGCTTGCGAATTTTGCATCCGAACGAAATAAATGATTTCCGCAAACAGCACAATAATAATCTCCTTTGGTATCGGTTTCATAATATTTCCCTGAAAAAGCCCATTCTGTTCCTTTTTCTCGAGCTACTTTGTACATTTCTTCAGGTAAAATTGTTTTCCAAACAGAATCGCTTACTGCTAACTTGGTTGTATCTATTCTAGAATAATAAGGATTGTCTTTTTTAATATTGTCTTCAGTATTTTCCATAGTTGATTTTTTTTGAGCATTGGTACATTGTATCAGTAATAAACTACAACATATCATAATAATTATACTTGAGTATTTCATAATATTCATCTTTCAGTAAACTTAAACAAATTACGTTTACAAACAAAATTTATTATGTAAGATTATGCTAAGAATCATAATTAATTTGTTTGGTAATAATTTTTAGATTGTTTAATTTCGTGCTACTTAAACGATGAAATTGTTCAAAATATATTAACCCTCAAAAAATAAAAAAATTATGAAAGTAACAGTAGTAGGTGCAGGAGCTGTAGGAGCTAGTTGTGCCGAGTACATTGCCATTAAAAACTTCGCTTCAGAAGTTGTTTTAGTAGATATTAAAGAAGGTTTTGCCGAAGGTAAGGCAATGGACTTAATGCAAACAGCTTCTTTAAATGGTTTCGATACTAAAATTACAGGAAGTACAAACGATTATTCAACTACAGCAGGTAGTGATGTTGCTGTTATTACTAGTGGTATTCCAAGAAAACCGGGTATGACTCGTGAAGAGCTAATCGGGATTAATGCAGGAATTGTAAAAACAGTTACTGAAAACTTATTAAAACACTCTCCAAACGTTATTATAATTGTTGTGAGTAACCCTATGGATACCATGACTTATTTAGTGCACAAATCTACCAACATCCCTAAACATAGAATTATTGGTATGGGTGGAGCGTTAGATAGTGCTCGTTTTAAATACAGATTGGCTGAAGCATTAGATTGCCCTGCTTCTGATGTTGACGGAATGGTAATTGGCGGACATAGCGACACCGGTATGGTTCCATTAATTGAGAAGGCAGTAAGAAACAGTGTGCCTGTATCTGAATTTTTATCGGCAGACAGAATGGCTAAAATTGTAGAAGATACTAAAGTTGGTGGAGCTACATTAACAGGTTTATTAGGAACTTCTGCTTGGTATGCTCCAGGAGCTGCCGTTTCTGAATTAGTTAGAGCTATTGCTCAAGATTCTAAAAAAATATTCCCTTGCTCAGCTTTATTAGAAGGAGAATATGGATTAAACGATTTAGCAATTGGTGTTCCTTGTGTATTAGGTAAAAATGGTATCGAAAAAATTGTTGAAATCAAGTTATCTGATAACGAAAAAGCTAAATTAACTGAAAGTGCTGAAGGTGTTAAGAAAACTAATGCTGATCTTAACAGCGTTTTAGCTTAATTAGAGTTTGAGTCAGAATGTTCGAGTTCGAGGTTTCGATAATCTGAAAAATCAGAAGTGTACTAAAGTACATGACTGATTTGAAGATTGAGAATAACAAAGAAATCGAACATTCTGACTCAAACTCTGGACTTTATAGACAGACACTAATTCATTCTTATAAAAACTTTAAAAACCTGTCAGAATTTAAAACCCTGACAGGTTTTTTTCTAACACCCCTCCCCTATGCAAACTAAACTTCCCTTTGAAATTATTCCTATAGAAGACGATGGTTTTCACCTACAATTAAAAGTTACCATTAATGGTATTGCCGCTAATTTAATTTTAGACACCGGAGCTTCCAGAAGTGTTTTCGACCAAACAAGAATTGCTCAATTCACTAAAAATAGCCATATAGAAGACCTCGATAGGTTATCTACAGGTTTAGGTACCAATACCATGACCAGCAAAAAAGTTACTTTAGAAAAGCTTCAACTCAATGCTATAGTAATTGAAAACTATGAAGCTACCATTTTAGATTTAGCACATGTAAATGAATCTTACGGAAAATTGGAGTTAGCATTAATTGATGGTGTTTTAGGTAGTGATATTTTAACAAACTATAATGCCATCATAGATTATGGTAAAAAAGAGTTGATTTTAAACAACTAATTTTCACAATTCTTTCAAAACCAATAATTTAACAGACAACATCCTGAAGATGCTTCAAAAGAAAAAAGAACATCCCATAAAAAAAATCGGTTTGCATCCACGGAACAAACACCAAGGGCGCTATAATTTTAAAGAACTTATTAGCAGTTGTCCCGAATTAGCTCCATTTGTTCGCTTAAACAATTACAACGATGAGTCCATAGATTTTTCTAATGCTGAAGCCGTAATGATGTTAAACAAAGCTTTATTAAAGCATTTTTACCAAATCGATTATTGGAATATTCCACAGGGCTATTTATGTCCGCCTATTCCCGGAAGAGCAGATTACATTCACCATATAGCGGATTTATTAGCAAATAGCAGTCATGGTAAAATCCCAACTGGAAAGCAGATTAAATGTCTGGATATTGGTGCGGGAGCAAATTGTATTTATCCCATTATTGGAAATAAAGAGTATGGTTGGTCTTTTGTCGGTTCAGATATTGAACCCATTAGCATTCAATCGGCAACCAAAATAATTAAAAAAAACGCTTACTTAAAAGAAAATGTAACCCTTCGATTACAATTAAACTCCCAAGATATTTTCCGTGGAATTATAAACAAAGATGAATACCTTGATTTAACGATTTGTAATCCTCCTTTTCATGCCTCTATTGAAGAAGCTCAAGCAGGAACGCTACGTAAATTAAGTAACTTAAATCGTAAGAAAGTTACAAAAACCACCTTAAACTTTGGTGGTAAGAATAAAGAATTATGGTGCGAAGGTGGTGAAGAAAAATTTATTCAAAAAATGATATTCCAAAGTAAAGAATTTGCTTCTTCCTGTTTATGGTTTACTACACTTGTTGCAAAACAAGCTCACCTTAAAGCCATTTATAAAACACTAAAAACGGTAAAAGCTGTTGAAGTAAAAACTATTCCGATGTATCAGGGAAATAAAACCAGTCGCATTGTGGCATGGACATTTTTAAACCCAGCACAACAGCAAGAGTGGGTAAAAACAAAATGGTAATTATTTCACATTAAACTCCAACATTTTTTCTCCTTCAATAAAACAAGCTATTTTATCATTAATACTAATAGGCCCAACACCTGCTGGTGTACCTGTATAAATATAGTCTCCTATTTTAAGCGTTACAAATTGAGATACATAAGCCACAATCTGATTAAAATTAAACAGCATATCTCTGGTGTTTCCTTTCTGCTTTAACTCATCATTTACTTTTAGTTCAAAACTCAGCTGATTAATGTCTTTAAAGTTTTTAATAGGCACGAAATCACTTGTAGGGGCAGAAAAATCAAATGCTTTAGCTTTTTCCCAAGGTAATCCTTTTTCTTTACATTGTTGCTGCACATCTCTGGCAGTAAAATCTACCCCCACTCCTATTTCATTGTAATATTTATGAGCAAATTTTTCCTCAATGTGTTTTCCTATTTTATTAATTCTTAATACAATTTCTACTTCATAATGTAAATCTTTAGTAAAACTAGGATAAACAAAAGGATTTCTTTTAGGCAACAAAGCCGTATCGGGTTTAATAAAAAAGACAGGTTCTTTCGGTATAGGATTATTCAATTCCTTAGCGTGATCAATGTAATTTCTTCCTATGCAAATAATTTTCATATGTATGAGCTAAATTTATTTTTAAAACTGTAAAAATACATATTCAGGATTAAAATAATGACTATAAAATTGTGCTAAAAAAACACCTGTTTTTAATCCAATTATGATAAAAGTCATTGCTAATTAAATTCTTAAAGGCAACCTTTATGCAAAATATATGTCTATTGAACTAAGTTGTTGCATAAAATTTAACAAAAAAGTTAGTTTGAAAGATAATAATATATAATAATAACTAATTGATTTATAATTATTTATTAAATAAAATATAACGATAGAATACAAATAATAATTAAAAATAAGTCGTGTTTTAAGCTTTTATTCATTTATATTTGTCTACAAAAAACATCATTTAATCAATAAATTAAGAAAACTCATCTAAAACATGCTTTATATAATACACCATATTTAAAACTAACAAAACCAACAATTGCCATGAAAAATTCTGCAATCAAACTACTCCTTCCTATATTATTTTTATTAAGTAATTTTTCCATTCAGGCTCAACAAAACAACAAATACAGTAAACAAAATATTACTGAAGAGTTTCTAAATGTAAAACTTAAAGAACACATTTATAAAAAACTACAAAACTCTCCTAACCTTCCCGAGACAGAACTTCATAACTTAGGTCATTACTACTTAGATAATTACCCCAAATACAAAGCACTTTTTTCTAATGCTGCTATAAATGTAAGTGAAGAAACAAAACAAGCTTTTGAGTCAATTATCAACCAAGTTATTAATCAGGTTCTATTAGATTTCCAAAATTATACTCCGCCTTTAACATCTCAAAAATCTCACGACCATATTTTTACACCTATATCCAATCAAAAGAAAGGCGACCAAAATGATAAAGGACCGGGAGATCCATGTAATAATGCTGATTTTGAAACTTGCGATTTTACTGGTTGGGATTTATTTGATGGAAATGTAAATAACAATCCTTATGAAATGATAAATATAACTCCTAGTACACCTGGAGGAAACCACACAATTACTACTCCTGGAACTGACCCTTTAGTTGGAATTCCAACTACAGACCCAAATGGTGGTGGCTGTTCTGTAATGTTGGGAGATTACACAGGAACAGGAAGTGGTGCTGCCAGTATGAGACAAACATTTTTAGTAACTCCGCAAACCACATCTTTTACTTATAGCTATGCATTAGTATTAGAAGATCCTTCAGGACATACTGTTGGTGAAAAACCTTTTTTTAAAGTAAATATGTATGATCAAAACAACAACCCTATAGCTTGTGGTGAATATGAAGTAATTTCAGGGCCAATAAACTCCGGTGGAGATCCTGACTTTTTACCTTATGCTGCAGGTTTTTATTTACCTTGGAGAACTACTTTTGCTCCTCTTAATGCTTACGTTGGACAAAATGTTACTATTGAATTCATTATTGGAGATTGCTCTCAGAGTGGACATTATGGTTATGGTTATATAGATGCTAATTGTGCTCCCTTAGAAATTATTGAATCTGATACCGTAGTTTGTGGTGGAGGGCCGGTAACTTTAACAGCTCCTGCTGGTGCTGCAAGCTATTTATGGAGTCCGGGAGGGCAAACCACTCAATCAATTACAACAGCTACACCGGGTAATTATAGTGTTGTAGTAACTCCCGTTTCAGGTTCTACTTGTTCCGTAACACTTACCACTACTATTTATGGTTCTACAGATTATCCCGTATCAGACTTTACTGCCTCTCCAATTAACATTTGTATAGGCGAAAGTGTAACTTTTACAGACCAATCTTATGTTGTTGGAACATCATCTATTTCTGATTGGGCTTGGGATTTTGACGGTGATGGTTTAGTTGATGATACCACTCAAACTCCTCCTCCTTATGTTTATAGTACTCCCGGAACTTACACAGCTGAACTTAGAGTTTGGACAAATGGATGTTCCGATACATCTACTGTTACTATAAACGTTAATGCCGGACCAACTGCCGGATTTACATTTAATAATGTTTGTTATGGAACTTTAATGAACTTCACAGATACATCTAATGCAAATGGAGGAGTTATTTCTAACTGGAGTTGGGATTTTCAAAATAATGGTACTGTTGACAATACCAACCAAAATCCTGCTCATGGTTACCCAACAGCAGGAAGTTACGATGTTGAACTACTAGTAGAAACTTCTGGTGGCTGTAAGGATTCTGTGGTTCAAACCGTTTATGTCAACCCACTTCCTGTTGCTAATTTTTCTGCCGCTAGTGTTTGTCTTTCAGCAACAACAACTTTTATTGATTCTTCAACGATAAGTTCCGGAACAATAACCGATTGGGCTTGGGATTTTGATGATGGAGTTGGAACTAGCACGGCACAAAATCCCACGTATACTTATGCTAATGCTGGAACTTATAATGTAAGCTTAACAGTAACTTCAGATAGTGGTTGTATTCATACCGTAACAATTCCTATAGATGTTTATGCGAGTCCTACTGCTGCTTTTACTACTAATGATGTTTGTCTAAACACCTTAGCTAACTTTAACAGCTCCACCTCTAATGGAAATGGAGGCATAATTTCTCAGTGGAATTGGGATTTCGATTTTAATGGTGTTACTCACATCACTGATGATACTACTCAAAACCCAAGTTATAACTATGCTACCCCAGGAACTTATACCGTTCAACTAATTATTACAACCAACGCAGGATGTACAGATACAACAACCGAAACAATTACCATTTTCCCTTCTCCTGTAGCTGATTTTACATTTAATGATGAATGTTTTGGAACAGCTATTAACTTTACAGACAACTCAACTGTTAGTTCAGGAAGTATCACCAATTGGAACTGGGATTTTGATAACGGAAATAACTCAGCTATTCAAAACCCTTCAGAACTTTATGCTAATGATGGTGATTATAATGTAATATTAATTGTAACTTCTGATAACGGATGTACTGATACTGTTACTAAAAACATTAATGTATGGCCATTACCTGTAGTTGACTTCTCTCCTACTAACGTTTGTTTGAATGATTTTACTCGTTTTATTGACCAATCTAACATTAGTTCGGGCAGTAATGTAGCTTGGAATTGGGATTTTGATGATAACTCAGGAAGTGCTGTACAAAGTCCAATACACACTTACACTTCTGAAGGTGTTTATCAAGTACAGTTAATTGTTACCACTGACAAAGGCTGTATAGATTCTATCACAAAACCTGTTACCGTACACCCTCTTCCTGAAATTGATTTTTCAGCAGATATCACAGAGGGGTGTACTCCTGTAATAGTTAATTTCACCAATAACTCTTCTATTACTTCAGGAAGTATTGTTTCATGGTTTTGGAATTTTAGTAATGCAGGTACTTCAAATCAAGAAAACCCGACTAATATTTCATTTATTAACCCTTCTAATACTTCCGTTGCTACATTTGGCGTTAGCTTAACTGCTACATCCGACAAAGGTTGTGTTAGCAAAGATTCTGTTATTAATATGATAACTTCTTATCCAAAACCCTTGGCTAGTTTTACTTATGACCCTATTGATACCGATATTTATGGTAGTGAAATAACATTTACAGACAACTCTATTATTCCTAATCAATGGTTTTGGGAGCTTGGTGATGGTACTACATCTATGGTTCAAAATCCAGTTCATGAGTATGCAGATTCTGGATTATACTATGTAACACTTTATATAGAAAATGTTTATGGCTGTAAAGACACTACTCAAAAACCACTAAAAATTAAACCCACTTTTGCTATTTGGATACCCAATGCATTTACTCCTGATGGTGATAACACTAACGATTATTTTACCATAAAAGGCTATGGAATTATTCAACTAGAAACATTAATTTTTGACAGATGGGGAGAAATTGTTTTTAACAGCATTGAATTAGAACCTAAATGGAATGGTGTTTACAAAGGAGAGTTAGTTAAAACTGATGTTTATGTTTATAAAGTAAAGGCAAGGGACATTTTTGGCGAATGGCATGACTTTACAGGCAGAGTTTCTGTAATTAAATAATTATTTTGATAATGATTAAGAATGTATTTAATTTGCTTCAAACAATATCGTAAGACACAATTATGAAGCTTTATCAGGTACACACTACTACTAAAAAGCAATTAAAAATAATTATAGTTTTTATAAGTCTTGCTTGTTTTTTGATATATGGTAACAGCCTAAAAAATGAATTTGCATTAGATGATAATTATGTTACAGCTACTAGTGATAAAACCCCACACCCAAGAGTTCAACAAGGTATAAAAGGAATTCCTGAAATTTTTTCTAGTCATTATATTGAATCGAGACAACAAAATTTTGAATACAGACCGGTAGTACTAGCAACCTTTGCCATTGAGTATGAATTTTTTGGCATAAATCCTCATATAAGTCATTTTATAAACTTGCTTTTTTATACATTAACTTGTATAATGCTTTTCATTGTTTTAATTAAACTATTAACACATTACAATATAATTTTCCCTATTCTTATTACATTTTTATTTATTGCACACCCTATTCATACAGAAGTAGTAAACAACTTAAAAAGTAGAGATGAATTGCTTTCTTTTTTATTTGGAATAACTTCTCTGTATTTTTTCATTAAAACCACAAAAGCAACAAATATAATTTTTGGAGTAGTCTTTTTATTATTAGCCTTACTAAGCAAAAAAACAGCAGTGTTATTTTTTATACTAATACCTCTTACACTTTATTTCTTTACTTCTATTAAACCAAAAAAACTTATCCTATTTTCATTAACACCTATTATTTCATTTTTAATTTTTAAATTTTTAAAATTCTTTTTGTTAGAAGAATCAATACAATTAAGAGCTTATGCTTTTTTTGAAAATCCATTATTTTATATAGATAATTTTTGGGAACGTATTCCTGTTGCATTTTATACTGCTGGTTATTATTTAAAACTGTTTATATATCCACACCCCCTTTCCTCATACTACGGATATAATATAATACCAATGGCAAGTTGGTCAAATATTATTGTGTGGATTTCAATGCTACTTCATATTTCTTTAACTGTTTTTGCATTAATAAAACTACCACAGAAAAAACTTATTTCTTATGGAATACTTATTTATCTAATAGGTATTTTTCCTTTTACTAATTTATTTACTCCTGTTGTTGGAATAATTGGAGAACGCTTTGTTTACTTTGCTTCATTAGGATTTTGCATCAGTATAAGCTACTTAATTTTAACCTTATTTAAAATCGAATATTACAATAAAGAAATACACTTTAAATACTTAAATTCTTATTTCAAAACCTCTTGTGTAATTCTATTGTCGCTATATTCTATCAAAAGCTTTTCTAGAAATCCGGTATGGAAGAATGAACTAACTTTATTCAGACATGATGTTAAAAATTTTGAAAACTCATGTAATTTAAATTATATTTTAGCAAATGCACTCTCTAAAGAAATTGCATTAACACAAAATGAAGCAACAAAAAGCTTATTAATAAAAGAAGCAAAGGTTCATTTTAAAAAAACAACCGAACTAATGAGTGAAGGTTTAAAAAAATACCCAAACGATTTCACTACACAAAACAACCTTGCTACTATTTATGTAGATATTTTTAATGATGCAAAATCTGCTCAACCTATCTTTAAAAAAGTGACAGAATTTAACCCTAAAAACGTTGAAGGTCAATATAATTATGGCTATTGTTATGAAAAAAGAAATTTACCGGATTCTGCCATCTATTGGTATGAAAATATGCTTAGCAAGAAAATAGAATATTTACCTGCGTACCAAAGACTGTACGAATTGTATTTTCAAAAACAAGCTTACAAAAAAGCCATAGAAAGCAGTAAAAAAACCATAGAAATCTATCCTGAAAAAGTTGCTCTATACATAAATGTTGGCAATGCATACATGTATGAAAAAGACACTTTAAGTGGATTAGACTATTTTGAAAAAGCAGCAGCAATTCCTCCTTTAGATTATGTATTGCTGCAAAATGTTTCTAATGTATTTAAAGTAGTAGGAAATGAACAAAAAGCGAAAGAATATGCTGAAAAATCAAGAATAGTTATGCCTAAAAACTTGAATACTCATTAAACTATAAACCAAAAAATTATTAACCACTGATATGCAACCATTTAAAAACAAAGCGCGTCATGATAATCAATAAAATATAATTTTATATTTACAATTAACTTTTTATATTTGTCTTACTAATAATCAAACATGTACAACATTAATCTAAATAAATTATGAAAAATATTAAAACATTTCGTTCAGTTATTCTAATTACTATTATAATAACAAGTTTAACAGGGTTTTCTCAAAACCATAGTCATGAACATGAAAAATCTACCGCAGCCAATCCTCATGCAGAATCTTGGATACCAGTAAATAAATTTAATGCCCAAACTTCTGAAAAACCATCAGGAAACACAGTTTCCGCTCCTGCTCCACTTACAAACATGTTAGAAGGTGTTACTTTTTATACAATGAAAAGTGTTTGCAATTCTAAAAAAGTAATTCTTCTAAAGTTAATTAATACTAACGAGTCTGACGTTGAAGTTGAGTGGCAATTAACTCCAACTTCAAAAAAAGTTGTGGTAAGTATTCCTGCTAGAAAAGACTATGAAGGTTCATGTTCTTCAACTGACAAAAACATTTCTAAATTAGTTATTGATGCACCTGATGAATCAGAAAAAAATGCAATCAAAAAACATGTTTTTAAAACTATAAAAGTAAAAAAGATAAAATAATCAATTAAAAATAACTACTATCTATAAAACTATTTAATTATGAAAAAATCAATACTTTCAATTCTAATATTCAGTTGTTTATTTTTTCTAAATGCTTTTCAAAATAATAATATAAATGCTCAAACAGCAACAACCACTATTACTTATGGTGGCTTTCAAGCATGTGGTGGATGTACTGTTTGTGGTGCTGATTATTGGTGTTTTAATACTGTTTCAAGTTGGTGTGGAAATACTGCAGCTTGTGGAACTCAAAATTTTGTGGATCCTGTACCTCCAGGAAACATCGTAACTAATATTGCTATTAGTTATTATTCAGCAGAATGTCAAGGAGGAAGTTTAACTGCTACCATAAATGGAAATGCTTTTCCTACAGTAAATGAAGGAAATTCGGGGTGTGCATGTTCTAACAATCCTTGTGCAGTTTCAGCCACTACAGGGCAAACCTTTCCATGTGGCGTACCAGGTTACAACTATGGAGCAAGTAATAGTTTTCAAATGTGTACTGGTGCAGGTGTTTGTATAAATAGAGCTGTCCTAACAATGACATATGTCCCTTCCAACCAAGCAACTCCAGCAACACAACCTGGAGCGATAACTGGAAATTCGAACGTTTGTACTGGTGTTGCTTCCTCTTTTTCTATACCACCAGTAGCTAATGCTGCTGGCTATACATGGACTGTTCCTGCCGGATGGACAATAAATTCTGGTCAAGGAACAACCTCTATCACTGCTACACCCGGAAGTACCGGAAATATTTGTGTAACTGCAAATAACCTTTGTGGAACAAGTGCTCCCACATGTTTTGCTGTTACTGTTAGTAATCCTTCTGTTGCTCCAACTAGTGCAACAGCAACACCAAATCCAATATGTGTGGGGTCTACAACAAATTTAACTGTAAATGGTGGTTCATTAGGAACAGGGGCAAATTGGCAATGGTACTCAGGTAGTTGTGGTGGCACTTCTGTTGGATCTGGATCTACTATAACTGTATCACCAGGTACAACAACAACTTATTTTGTTAGAGCAGAAGGGACTTGTAATAATACTACTTGTCAATCCGTAACTGTTACAGTAAATCCTGTTGTAAATCCAGCTTGGACCAACCCATCGCCTATTTGTGCAGCAGCTGGTAATATTAACTTAAATAGCTTAATAACTGGCACTACTGGTGGAACTTGGTCAGGAACAGGTGTTTCAGGAACAAGTTTCAATCCTGCATCTGGAACACAAAGTGTTACATATACTGTTGGTTCAGCTCCTTGTACCCAAACACTTACTCAAACCATTACAGTAATTCCAGATGTTAATCCTGCATGGACAAACCCATCACCGATTTGTGCTGCTGCTGGTAATATAAATCTTGATAACTTAATTACTGGTACTACTGGTGGTACTTGGAGTGGAACAGGAGTAACCGGAAATTCATTCAGTCCATCATCAGGTTCTCAATCTGTAACCTATACAGTTGGAACAGCTCCTTGTCAAGAAACTCAAACACACACCATAAATGTATTGCCAGATGTTAATCCTAGTTGGACTAATCCATCTCCGGTTTGTGCCGCTGCCGGAAATATCAACTTAGACAATTTAGTAACTGGTACTACTGGTGGTACTTGGAGTGGAACAGGAGTTACAGGTAATATGTTTGATCCAAATTCAGGTTCTCAATCTGTAACCTATACAGTTGGAACAGCTCCTTGTCAAGAAACTCAAACACATACTATAAATGTTTCTGCATTTGATCCTTCATGGACCAACCCAAGTCCAATATGCGAAAATGCTACTCCTATAGATTTATCAACATTAATAACTGGTTCTGGAGGAGGTGCTTTCTCAGGAACAGGAGTAACAGGAAATAATTTTGACCCCTCTGGTTTAGGTGGTACTAACGTTAGCGTAACCTATACTGTTGGTGCTGCTCCTTGTACGGAAACTCAAACACACACCATAAATGTATTGCCAGATGTTGATCCTAGTTGGACTAATCCATCTCCGGTTTGTGCCGCTGCCGGAAATATCAACTTAGACAATTTAATAACTGGTACTACTGGTGGTACTTGGAGTGGAACAGGAGTTACAGGTAATATGTTTGATCCAAATTCAGGCTCTCAATCTGTAACCTATACAGTTGGAACAGCTCCTTGTCAAGAAACTCAAACACACACTATAAATGTTTCTACATTTGATGCTTCATGGACTAATCCAGGACCAATGTGTGAAAGTGCTACTCCTATAGATTTATCAACATTAATAACTGGTTCTGGAGGAGGTACTTTCTCAGGAACAGGAATAACAGGTAATAATTTTGACCCCTCTGGTCTAGGTGGTACTAATGTAAATATAGCCTATACTGTTGGTGCTGCTCCATGTACTGACACATTAATACATTCTGTTGTGATTAATGCTGATGATGATGCTTCATTTAATTATTCTTCAACTACTTTCTGTGAAGCAGATAATAACCCTATACCTACTATTACAGGAACTAATGGTGGTACATTCACCATATCTCCATCAGGAACTATTAATGCAACAACAGGAGAAATTGATATTATATTAACAGGGATTGGTAGTTATACTATTTATTATAATACAACTTCTGCAGGAAATGCTTGTCCTTCTGTAGACTCTGTACAAATAACAATAAATCCACAAAATACAATTAACATAAATCCTGTCAACCCTATTTGCTTAAATGATACGTTAAATCTTTCTGCAAACACAACAGGTACAGGAACTGTAACGTGGTATGCAGATGCAGCTGGTACTATAATTATAGGTTCAGGAAATCCTCTTGCTTATGTTCCAACAAGTGGAGGTAGTATTACCATATATGCTAACAATGTTGGTTCTTGTTCTAGTGAAGTGGATTCTGTAACTATAACTGTTAATTTTGTAGATGCCGTAATTAATGCCACACCTGTTACAGGTTCATCTCCATTAGATGTATTCTTTGGAAATGGCAGTACCGGTGCTACTAGTTATTTTTGGAACTTTGGAAATGGTTCTACAGATACCATCTTTGAACCAACTCATACTTATACAAATCCAGGGTCATTTACTGCAACACTAATTGTAACTAATGGAGTTTGTTGGGATACAGCTACTGTTATAATAGAAGTATTTGATGAATCAAGTATTTTAATACCCACTATTTTTACTCCTAATGGTGATGGAAGTAATGACTTCTTTAGAGTTGACGGTGTAAATCTAAAACATGTAGAAGGAGAGATTTACAACCGTTGGGGGCAAAAAATGTTTGCTTGGGATAATGTAAAAGGTATGTGGGATGGAAAAACACTTTCTGGTGCTGACGCTGCTGATGGAACTTATTATTTTATTATCAGAGCAGAAGGCATAGATGGGAAAGAATATTTCCAAAAAGGGACACTAACATTGATAAGATAAAAAATACCCCATAAAAAGAGGAACTAAAAGTTCCTCTTTTTATTTAATTTATTTCGTAGAATATCATTAATCTAAATTTATTACTTTTGAGTAGAATCTCTTTTTTTAAGAATACTTTATGGGATGCGAAATAAGATACATTACTTATCAATTAGCTTCAAAAGAAGTTTCAAATGAAGATTTAGCAAACACTTTTGAAGAGTTCTCGGTTGAAGATATTTATAAAAAAGTAGGGGTAAAAAAAAGATTTCATACTTCTGAAGATATAATTGGTTCAGATTTAGCCTTCCAAGCAGCCAATCTATTTTTTAATGACACAAAATTTCCTAAAGAACAAATAGAATTTATATTGTTTTGTACTGAAGGATTGGACTATATTGCTCCTATGACTGCTTGTTTGCTTCAAGACAGATTAAATCTTAATAAAAATATTGGTGCTTTAGATTTACCTTCTGGCTGTGCAGGATTTACCAATGCTTTAGGAATGGCAAAAGCAATTGTAGAAAGTGGACAATCATCAAATGTATTATTATTATTTGGAGATACCCCTGGATTAGTTTCTCATCCGCAAGATTTTGCATTAAGGTCACTCTTTAGTGATGCTGGTGCTGCTGTTTTAGTTGAAAAATCTCATGAAAATCATATAGGTAATTTTGTTTATGGAGTTGATGGTAGTGGTGCAAAACACCTATTTGTAGATAAAAGTTGTTTAAGAAATCCGATAGATAAAGAATGGCTTGAATTAAATAATGATGTTGGAGGAATGCCCAGAGGACAAATGAAAATGAATGGTTTAGAAGTTTTTTCTTTTTCAATAAAAGAAGTGCCTATACTTGTAATTGAAATTTTAAAAAAGAATAAATTAGAGATGAAGGATATCAATCTATTTGTTTTTCACCAAGCCAGTAAAATAATTTTAAAGTCTATACAGAGAAAATTACAAATACCAACAGATAAAATGGCATATTATTTAGAAAATAATGGAAATACTGTTTCTGTTTCTATACCTTTATGCCTAAAAGAAGCTCAAAAAGAAGGAAGAATACAAAAAGGAGATAAAGTGCTTATTGCTGGTTTTGGAATAGGTTTCTCTTGGAGTGGAACTATTTTATACTTTTAAATTATTGGCATTATGAATATACAAGAATTAATTGAAAAATTAGAGGAGGAAATAGAAGAAGTTGAAAAAGGAACTTTAACGCCATCAACCAACATTCGTAACATAGATTGGTGGAGTTCTATGCATGCTTTGGTTATTATTGCTTTAGTTGATATTGAATATAATGTTCAAGTTTCCGGTAAAGATTTAAAAGAAATTCAAACCATTCAAGATTTATATGACTTAATAGTCAAAAAAGTTGATTTAGATGGGATTTATTGATGTTGAAGGCATACAAATTAAAGGTGTTAGTACTGTTGTTCCTAAACAAATTGTACACAACAAAAATTATGAGCTACTCAGCCTTGCTGAAAGAGAGATGCTTATAAAAACAACAGGAATAAAGCAGAGGCGTGTAGCAAAGAAAAACACTACCACATCAGATTTAGCTATTGAAGCTGCTAACCACCTTTTTGATAAAATAGATTGGAAAAGAAGTGAAATTGATTTACTAGTTTTTGTTACCCAATCAAGAGATTATTATTTGCCCTCTACCGCTATAATTTCCCAACATAAATTAGGTTTGTCAACCAATTGTATTGCCTTTGATATTGGATTGGGATGCTCTGGATATGTTTATGGATTATCTATTATCGCCTCTATGTTAAAAAGTGGAAATCTAAAAAAAGCTATCTTATTGGCGGGAGACGTATCAACAATCTCATGTAATTATTATGACAAAAGTGCTTACCCACTTTTTGGCGATGCAGGTTCTGCAACTTTTATAGAAAAAACTAACAAAAAAAACAAATGGTCTTTTGATTTAAATTCTGATGGTTCCGGTGAGGATGCAATTAAAATTTCTGATGGAGGTACTAGAAACTTACCAAATGAAAATTCTTTTATATTAAAACAGTTTGAAGGAGGAATTCAACGAAATGGTTTTAACTTAGCACTTAATGGTATTGATATTTTTAATTTTTCTGTTACAACTGTTCCCCAAAGCATAAAAAACTTTTTAACCATTAAAGAAATTGATTTTAATGCTATAGATTACTTTATTATGCACCAAGCAAATCTAATAATGAATGAAACCATTAGAAAAAAATTAAAAATAGAGCCCGAAAAAGTTCCTTACTCATTGGTAGATTATGGTAATACTAGCTCAGCATCAATACCACTTACAATGGCTTTAATAGAAAATTTAAAGGAAAAAACCACAAAACTCTTACTTTCTGGTTTTGGAGTTGGTTTATCTTGGGGAAATGCTCTTTTAGAAAATGATGCTATACCTCATTTATTAATTAACAATTATTCGCATGACTAATTTCTCCATAGAAAATAAACGCATATTACTAATTGGAGCTTCATCCGGTATAGGAATGGAACTAACAAAAGAATGCCATAAAAATGGAGCTCAGTTAATTCTCACTTCAAGAAACTGTGATGTATTAAAAACTCAACTGCCCAAAAGCGTACAAAATGAAGCCATTTTTATTGACTTAGATGTAACTAATAACAACCAAATAAGCAATCTTTGTAAAACAATTGAAAATATTGACGGTTTTGTTTACACCCCGGGACTTGTTAAACTTTTTCCTGTTCAATTTATTGACGAAAACCATTTAAACTCAGTTAGAACTCCAAATTTTGATGGAGCTGTTTTATTAATGACTGGTTTACTTAGAAATAAAAAAATAAATAGTAATGCTTCATTAGTATTTATATCTTCCATTTCTAGTAGTTTTCCTTACAAAGGAGGAGCAGTTTATACTTCCTCAAAAGCAGCATTAGAAGCATATAGCAAAACATTAGCTTTAGAGCTTTCATCAAAAAAAATAAGGTCAAACTGTATTAAAGCAGGATTAGTTGAAACAAAAATTTTAGAAGAAACTCGAGAAAATTTAGATGATGAAATTTATAATTATCACATAAAAAAATATCCTTTAGGACTCGGAAAACCTATTGATGTAGCTAATACTGTTTTATTTTTGTTATCAGATGCCTCAAAATGGATTACGGGCACAGAAATTATATTAGATGGTGGACTTACAGCAGGAGCATAAAATAGATTATTCGGTAGTAGTACCGGTTTATAACGCCTCAAAAAGTTTAATGGAACTTTCTGAATGCTTAATGGGTTATTTTAAATCGACTAACTATACTTATGAAATAATTTTTATAGACGACTTTAGCAAAGATAACTCGTGGGAAATTATTTCAGCATTAAAAAGAAACCATACCAATATATTTAAAGGCATTAAATTAACTAAAAATCACGGGCAACACATTGCAACTTGTGTTGGGTTTGTTAAAGCATCAGGAAATTATATTGTTACCATAGACGATGATTTAGAGGTTAGTCCCAAACAAATTCAATTATTAATTGAAGAACAAATTAAAAGCAAAGCTCAAATTGTTTATGGTAACTATTCTAATACGGAGCGTTCTCTAACTCGTAAATTATTCAAGTTAATTTATCAAACAATTGCAAAACTAATTGAAGGTAGTAATAGTGTAAAAGGCTCAAGCTTTAGATTAATTAATGCACAATTAGCCAAAAAAATAGCCACTGAAGCAACTCATCTTATTTTTATTGATGAAGTTTTTTTATGGTACACTAGTGCGATAGCTTATGTTGATGTAAAACACAATAAAAGTAAAAGACCTAAGTCTAATTATTCACTATTTAGCTTAGTTAGATTAACTGGCGATGTTGTTTTGTACTCCTCACTTTTTCCTTTAAAAATGATTAAATATTTTGGATTCTTTTTTTCATTCATCAATTTTGGAATAGCTTTTTTCTATCTTGCCAGAAAAGTAATACATGGTGTAGCTGTTCCTGGATATACATCAATAATAGTTAGCGTTCTATTTTCATCAGGTCTTATTATTTTTATACTTGGTGTATTAGGTGAATATTTAAGTAAAATGTTTCAACTAATGAATAATCGACCATTATATTCAATTGATGAAGAAATATGACCTTTATATTGAATCAATATGGAATTTCTCTTAAAAGAATTAATGAAAATGATATTGAATTAATTCGGAAATGGCGGAATCACCCAAATATTAGAAAATATATGGGGTATAAAAAAAAGATTTTTAAAAAAGAACAAATTGAGTGGTTTAAAAAAGTAAACAACCGTTTTAATTATTATTTTTTAATTATTATTAACGACACTCCAGTTGGTGTGATTAATTGTAAAGATGTTAATATAAATGAAGAATATGGAGAGGGAGGGATTTTTATTTGGGATAATGAATTCTTAAACACTCCCTACCCCATTTTTGCTTCGCTAATTTTATTAGATTTTATTTTTAATGAATTAGAAATTGGTGATAAATCATTTATTAGAATTTTACCAGAAAATACTAAAGCTATTAAATATAACAAAATGTTAGGCTATGTATTAATTCCAGGTCAAGAAAAAGCCAAAAACCAATGGTATGTTTTAACAAAAGAGAGTTATAATAAAAATGCCCAAAAAATTAGATTAGCAGCAAAAAATTATACCGAAACAGATGGTTCTTTTACTATTATTGGAGAAAAAAGTGAGGTTAATTTAGAAAAGATAAATGCATTGCTTTAACTATCAAAATACCCCTGACTCAACCATTTTTTCCATGTTGATTTATTGGCCATACTTAATAAAAACGGATCGTCAATATTTTCAATTTTATAATTGCAAATTTCTTCTGAAGAATAAGGCATAGATGGATTGGCCACATCTATCATTAGTACCATTCTTGGTTTATCTGATAAATTCCACGCTTCATGCATTTTACTATCATCAAAGGTGATAACTTCTCCCTCTTTCCATGAGGTTTCTTCATCTTCAACTTTAATTTTACATAGTGTTGAAGAAGGTACTACTAATGCCAAATGATTGCGCAATACCATTTTAGTAAACCCCTTATGAGGTGATATTTTAGTATGTGGCTCTAATACAGAAAACTGTGCAGTAACTAAATTTGGTATTTTTTCTAGTAACTCAACTGTTTTTGGACAATTCTGACAATGCCCTAATTGTTTAATTCCAAAAAAAACAAATTCATAAGTCTTCCATGCTTTATTTGTTTTCGAATCTACATAATGAGGGTGAGCTAAAAACCAATTGCTTTTATAAAGTAGTTGATCATGATTGTAATAAACATGCATTAATTCATCTTTTATAATTTCCCAATTTAACTCCAATAACTCTGTCCACTCAAAAAAATTACGATGAAAGTTTGATGTCTGATTCTCCATAGTTGATCACCTATTTAATAATTGATTTACCACCAATTATGCTATAATCTTAATTAATTATTATAAATTTGATTCTTATACCAAATTCAAGATTAAAGGTAATTATTTTGAAACAATTAAAAGAAGAATGGTTTGCTTATTTTTCGTCTGAACACTATTCAGATACACCTAATTTTTATTCTTCTGAAAGTTTTGATTGGGCAAAAGCTATAGAAGCTAACTCAAATGAGATAGCTACAGAAATAACTCAAATAATCAACTCGAAAGATTTTACTCCTAAAGGGTACTTTATTAAAGGACTAACAGAACAATCTGGTTGGAAAACATTTAGCTTTTTAACTTGGGGAATAAAAATTAATAAGGCGCTAACATTAACTTCTGTTTTTAATAATCTTTTAGCTCATTTTCCTGAAATTGTATCCATATCAATTAACATTTTAGAAGCTGGAGAAAAAATTAAAGCTCATCATGGGGATTCAAATACTTTTTACAGATGTCACTTAGGAATAGATATCCCGGAAGGTTTACCAAAATGTGGTTTTAGAGTGAATAACCAAGATGCTGAATGGAAAAACAACCAACTATTAATTTTTAATGATGCCAATAAACATGAGGCGTGGAATTTATCTGATAAAAAAAGAGTAATTGTTGTTTTTGATGTGATTAGAAGTGAGTATAAACACAAAAAAAATGCTATCTGCTTAAAAATACGTTCTTTTCTGATTTTACAATTACTATTTGAAGAATATTCCTTCATTAAAAAAATGCCTAAATGGGTACATAAAATCATTAACTCATCCATATTTATTTTGCTATTTTTACTCTATCCATATCAAAAAAAATTTGGTGTAATAAAAAAACATAATTGAAGTCCGACTTAAATAAAATATGGTTTTCTTTTTCTTCAAACGGTGCTTATAATGGCAACGAACCTGCTTTTTTTGATATTGAACATACCAGCTGGTATAAACTTTTAAAAGACAATTATCCATTAATTCAAAAGGAGTTACTAACTGCTGATGAACAAAAATTCATACCTTATTACAATAAAACATTTGCAAACCAACCTACTAATTGGAAAATACTGCCTTTTAAATTTTGGCTGTTAAATTATAAAAAGAACCAAAAAAAATTTCCAATTACCACCGATATAATCAAACAAATACCCTATTTAGTTTCTGCATCTTTTAGTCAGCTTAGTAAACAAACTCAATTAAAACCTCATACAGGAGATTCAAATGCAATGTATAGAGTTCACTTACCACTTTTAGTCCCGGAAAAATTACCCGATTGTGGTTTTAAAGTGCTTAATAATGAAGTATCCTGGCATGAAGGTATCCCATTTGCCTTTTGTGATGCACACCTTCACGTAGCTTGGAATAACACTAGCGAAAAAAGAATTGTTTTAATATTAGATATTATTAGACCTGAATTCCAACATAAAACCAAATGGATTTCAGCCCAAATGTTAGCTTCCCTTTTAATTCAATATATACTACAGAAAACAACAATATTATACCATGTTCCAGCACCTATTAGGAAATGGATGATGAATACTTTTGCCGTACCTGTTTATGTTTTTACTAGAATACGTTCTTTTATAATTAAATGATTTTATTATTGATAATAGCAATATCATCAATAATTATTACCTTGCAGCTAAAATTCAGCTATTTACCCTAAAGTAGATATGAACATTATAGAAGTTAATTACATTATAGGAATTGGTCGCTCAGGAACCACATTACTAACTTCTATTTTAGGTGCCCACCCTGAAATCAACACCATACCGGAAAACTACTTTGTTACTTTCTTTTATAATTCATTTAAAAACAAAACCTATTTTAAACGTTCCGAGCTTTTGCTTATTCATGAATTTAACCTTTTATTTAACAGATTACAGCCTTACATTGGTTATGATTATACTTTAACTAAAGAAGATGATTTTTTACAACAATCTTTTATTGGTAGTTACCATGAACTTTGTAAGCATTTCTATAACTTTTTTAAACACAAAACAAATCATTCTTTTAATGCACCAATAATTATAGATAAAAATCCTTCTAACACACTTTATTGCGAAAAATTATTAAAATTAAATCCTAATGCAAAATTTATATTTATTACCCGAGATTACCGTGCAAATATTTTATCACGAATAGAAAGTGTACATATCCGACCGCCTTCTGTGGCTTATAATGCTATAAGATGGAATTATTTTATGAGTAAAGCTTTAAAGTTTGAAAAACAACACGAAAACCAAGTGTTAAGAATAAAATACGAAGAGTTAGTAAGCCATCCTGAAAATACATTGAATCGAATATTTTCCTTTTTAAAAATAGAACAATATTCGACAGACAATTTACAGGTAAATGAAGAACAAGCAATTGTTAAAGACTTAACAAACCATTCTTCAGAACGAATTAATAAAAAATATAATGACTTAATAAAACCAATAAACACAAGTAGATTAGATAGTTGGAAAAAAAAACTTACTCATGAACAACTAATTTTAAGTGATTATATTTGCAAGAGATTTGGTAAAAAACTTGGCTATAAACCCCAAACCAATATAACCGCTTTAAAAAAAATAACCTTATTCATTAAAACAATTCACATAAGGTGTAAATTATTAATTGAGCAACTAAAAGATAAAACTACATTCTATTTACCTATAAAATTTAAAGTAAATAGATTTAAAAAACATATTCAACGAATTGAAACGGTAAGGAATGGGAACTCAAAAAAATAATTTAGATATTACTCCCTGCTTTATTGTTGGGATTGGAAGGTCAGGAACAACATTACTTACTGATATGTTAAATGGAAATCCATGCATCTCGGCTGCTCCTGAAAATAATTTTATATTATTTGGTAAAAACCTTTCAACTCTTTCTGGTAGTAACTTAATTGCTGAATTTAAAACGCTATTTACATTAAATCATAACCACACACAAAGTATTTGGAAACCAGATTTAAGCTTTTTGGGAAAATATAATGTAAATGAAAAACAGACTAATTACCAAGAGCTTTGTAAGGAAGTTTATCTCCATAACAATCCGACTAAAGATAAAAATCAAATAAAAGTATTTGTTGACAAAAACCCTGTTTACAGCCTTTATATTAAAAATTTAATTGCTCTTTTTCCAGATGCGAAATTTATAATATTAACACGTGATTTTAGAGACAACATAGTTTCTCGAAAAAAACATACTGAAGGCACTATAAGTAAGCTAATGGTTTCATATGCTGCCTCGTGGAGTTTATATTATACTTCAATATTAAAATACGAACAAAAATTTCCTGAAAAGTTTATACGAATTAAATATGAAGCTATCGTTGAGCAACCAAAAGAAACATTGAATAAAATTACAGACTTTTTAACTATTAGTTTTAACGAGAAAATGCTGCATACCCATGAGAACTCAGTTATGGAGAAATTTGAGAAAGCAGACTTATCCAAAGCAGCAAAAGACAAAATAATTGAAATGCATAACCGTCTAAAAATGCCTTTAAACAATGAAAGAATTAATCATTGGAAAGATAAATTTTCTAATCAAGATTTAATCCTAATAGAAACCATTTGTTCTAAAACTGCGAAAGAGTTTAGTTATATGAGTTTCTCGAAAGCTAATCTATTAGAAAAAATTTGGGCATATCTTAGAATTGTAACAGTATATCCTTTATTTAGACTTTCTGTTGTACTATATTACTTTCCTTATTACTCCCTTCCTTATAAATTGAAAAAAAATATTTTTAGAAGTTAATATGGGATTTAATAGTATTTGGTACATATTATTTTTACCTTTAGTTGTAGGTGCATATTATTTAATAAATCATAAATATCGGTGGATTTTATTATTATCAGCAAGTTACTTTTTTTATGGTTTTTATGAGCCTACATTTTTGTTATTAATGTTTAGCATAACATTAGTAGCCTATTTTGCCGGATACATACTTCATAACAAAAAATCCTACACCATTCTTACTTTAGGAGTAGTCTTAGTACTTTCTCATCTATTATTTTTTAAATATTTTGAATGGTTTTATCAAATTGTAAATGATATATTAGGTTTATTTACAAACAATAAACCTAGATTTAGTTGGTCTTTTGGAGACATAATATTACCAATTGGTATTTCTTTTTATACTTTTCAAGGTATTAGTTATATTGTTGATGTATATAAAAAAAGAATAAAAAGAGAAACTCATTTAGGACATTTTGCTCTTTATATATCATTTTTTCCTCAATTAGTTGCAGGTCCAATAGAATCTCCCGGTTTTTTAATTCCTCAGTTTAAAAATAAGGTAACATTAAGTTGGGCTAATTTTTCTGAGGGAAGTAAACTAATTCTGTTAGGTTTTTTCAAAAAAATAGTTATTGCAGATAATCTAGTCATTTTTGTAGATAATGTTTTTAATCGGTTAGATTCACCTGAAACAAAAGGATTCGAAGTTTATCTTGCAATTGTGGGTTTTGTCTATTATGTGTACAATGACTTTTCTGCTTATTGTGATATTGCAATGGGTTCTGCAAGATATTTTGGAATTGAATTGAGTCAAAATTTCTTTAAACCATTTTCATCAATAAATGTGAGAGAGTTTTGGAGAAGGTGGCACGCAACTTTATCTATCTGGGTTAAAAACTATCTTTTTATCCCTATGGGAGGTGTTGTAAAAACCAATAATTTAAAAACACTTTTTAATGTGCTCTTTGTTTTTATTGTTATTGGACTATGGCATGGTGCGTCATATAATTTTTTCTTTTTTGGTCTGGTAGCTGGTATTTATATGATTTTAGACGCCTCAACTAAGGGTTTACGTTACAAATTTTTTAATAAAATTAATTTCACAAATGACAAATTAATTCCTCGATTTATCTTTAAATTCATTACATTTTCTTCATTTTTATCTGTAGCAATATTTGCTCGAATAACAGATTTTGATGATCTCACTATAATCACTAAAAAACTACTTCATTTTTTTAGTGATTTTAATTTCAAATTAGATGCATTTATTATTGTAGGAACAACTTTTTTTATAACTGAAGGTATTAATTATTTTTCAAAAGATGGAAAATTCCATCCGTTTGATAGCATAAAAAATGGCTATCTTAGAATTTGTTTTTATCTTGTTTTAATTTTTACTATTTTAATTTTTTCAGTTAACGAAAGTGCTAATTTTTATTACTTTAGATTTTAATGACAAAAAAACAAAAAATAACAGTTTTTGTAATCACATTTTTGCTTCTTCATGCAGCATTGGTAGGTGTATTTTTTATAATTACATCAAAAACAAGTTCTTTAGTTAAAAATCAAAAAGCTTTTGAAAGCCTAAAAGAAGCTCCAAAATTCTTATTCACAGGAGACTCTCATCCAATTAGGTGTATTGAAGAACGTAAGATAAAAGATTCATTCAATTTATCATTTTATGGTGAAAACCCAGTTCTTACTCATTTTCGATTAAAATATTTACTTGAACGTTTACATATAAAACCTAAATACATTTTTCTACAAACTGACATTACTAGGTTTTCTGCGGACTATTTTAATCGTAACGAAAATCATTTTTTTTATGGGAAATACGTAAACTACAGAGAACTTTTAGATGCTGGAATAATTAATTATGAAAGCTATTTAAAATCATATATATATACACTCGTTCCTTACATAGAATTAAAAACTGTATTAAAAAAAAATAAAATGGTTAAAAATAAAAAAGGGAGACAGAAGTTTTCTGACTTTTCTGAGACACAAAAACAAATTAATACAGAACTATTTATTGAACACAAGTTACTATCTAATAAACCGGAAAACCTATATTATAAAGACGCTTTAATCTATTTTAGGAAGACCATTGAATTATGTCAATCTCATCAAATAAAAGTTATTGGGATTAAATATCCTGTTACGAATTATTACTTAAATACCCTTAACCATTTTTGTGGAGAAGAAATGCTCAACAATCCCCCTCAGGATAAAATATTATTAGAATATAATATTCCTATTTGGGATTTTGAAGACCTATATTTAAATAGACATGATTATTTTTTTGATTCCCATCATATGAATGAAAGAGGAAAGACTGCTTTTACTGTAGTATTAAAAAACAAAATCATTAATGAATTTAATGAAAAATAGAATTAATATTTTTACTTTTAACCTGTAATGAAACTAAACCTTTCAAAAATTACAAATAAAAAAGTTTATCTGTTAATAACAGTAATATGCTTTTTAATTTATGGCAATAGCATTAATAACGAATATTCGTTAGATGATGATATGGTAGTAGATGGCATACTGGTTTCTCACGGTGTAAAAGCTATTCCTCAAATTTTTAAATCAAGATATGCATCAGGAAAACAAGAATACGAATATCGACCAATTGTAACTTCCTCTTTTGCCGTAGAGAAACAATTTTTTGGAAAATTACCTGCCAGCCAAACAAAACAAGAAAAAGAAAAAAATGACTTATTAACTCAAGCTAATATTAGTCATTTTATTAACTTATTGCTATATATACTCACTTGTATATTACTCTTTTCGTTACTCCAAAACATTTTTAAAGAATACAATGTTTTACTTCCACTGTTAATAACAACATTATTTCTAATCCATCCTTTACATACAGAACCAGTGGCTAATATTAAAAGTAGAGATGAGCTGTTTATGCTTTTAGGCATTATTTTATCCTTAATTTATTTTGTAAAATACTTTAATACTGACCAATTAAAATACATACTGTTTGCTGTATTAGCTACTATTTTTGCATTTTTATCAAAAAGAAATGCCATGGCAATTTTAGGCTTATTACCTATTGTACTTTATTTTATAAAAGCTGATTTAAAGAAAAGTGGTATCATATTACTTTCATTATGTTTTGCTATAGCAATTTTCATTTCTATCAAACAAGGCTTATTAAGCGGTGAAGCTAATCGTAAATTATTGTTTTTTGAAAACCCATTAGTTTACGAAGGTGATTTTTTTGACAGAATATCAGTAGCACTTTATTGTGCTTGGTTTTATTTAGAAATGTTAATTTACCCTGTTAACCTTTCTTTTTATTATGGCTACAACAAAATACCAATAGCAGACTTCTCTTATTGGCAAGTTTGGGCAGCCATTATCTTTTTTATTCCTTTGGGTATTTATGGGTTTATTCAGTTTTTAAAACGAAAAGTAATCGGGTTTGGAATAGTCATTTGGTTTGGAGTGATGTTAGGAGTAATTAATGTATTTTTTCCTATTGTAGGAATAGTCGCAGATCGATTTACTTATATTTTTTCAATCGGTTTTTGTATAGTCGTTGGTTTTTTATTACTCAAAATATTTAAAATTGACATTGCTTCTGAAACGGTTGGCGTGAAACTACCTACTACTTTTTTGCTTGTTTTTAGCGTTATTTCCATAGCTTATTCTGCTCGAACAATTGCCAGAAATCCAGATTGGCATGATAAACTAACGCTTTACGAAAATGACATTGAACATCTTACGGAGTCTGCAAAAGCTCATGCGTTAATTGCTAATACCTTATATCCTAAAGTTGCCAAAGAATTAAGGAACAATCCTAATAACCCTCAACTTCAAAATGATGTCAAAAAAATTATTCATCACTATAATGAAGCTTTAAGAATTGATTCCACTTACTTAACTTCTATTAATAATTTGGGGTCTGTTTATGTGAATTTTTTACAAAACTATGAGAAAGCTATTTACTATTGTTCTAAAGCTGTAGCAATGGACTCTAGCTATGTAGAAGCACATACCAATTTAGCATTTTCTTATAATAAACTCGGCAAGCACGATTTAGCTTTAAAACATTACGCTAAAGTAATAGAGCTGACCCCAGAAAACTTAATGACTTACGAAAAATTCATGAACATTGCTAGAGATGCTAATAAGGCAGAATATGCCATACAATTGCTGGAAAAGTTAAAAGAAAAAAATCCTCAATCTAAAGTCTATTTCATCAGTTTAGCCAATTTATATTCGCTTTTACCCGATGGCGATCAATTTACAATTTATTATTTTGAAAAAGCTTTTCAGCTTGATGCGAACGACAAACAACTTTGTGCCCACATTCATTCTCTATTAGTAAATTCAGGTAATTTAGAAAGAGCCCAGCAGTATTTTGAAGTATGTAAATAAAAAAATAGCCACTGAAATTCAGTGGCTATTTACTTTTTTATAAAAATCTATTTCTTAATGAATTTCTATTTCATAAGGCATTCTTGCTAAAATACCTTGCTGAGTAGATAATCTTTCAACAGCTCGGTAATATTTATACCCTTCGCCCATTTGTTTTTTCATAAAATAAGCTTCCATATCGCCAGATAAAGTAATTAACAACTCATTAAACGGATTTTTCTCTGCTTTTGGATATGCTGTTAAAGTATAATCTTCCATTTTTGCTAAATCCTGAGCTATTTCAATTGCTTTATTTATACCTCCTATTTCATCTACTAAACCAATCTTTTTAGCATCAATTCCTGTCCAAACTCTTCCTTGTCCGATAGAATCAACCTGTTCTTTAGTCATTCCTCTACCTTCGGCTACTTTAGTAATAAAGTCATCGTAAATATTTTCTACACCAATTTGTATAATGTCTTTTTCTTCTTGGGTTAATGGTCTGAAGATGGTTAACATATCAGCATGAGTATTAGTTTTAACAGTATCAAAAGTAATTCCCAATTTATTATTGAAAAAACCTTGTGCATTAGGAATTAAACCAAAAACACCAATTGAACCAGTAATTGTTTTCTCATCGGCAACAATTTTATCTGCGGCACAAGAAATATAATATCCTCCTGAAGCAGCAACATTGCCCATAGAAACCACAACAGGTTTTACTTTTTTAGCTAAAACAACTTCTCTCCACATAACATCAGATGCCATAGCACTCCCACCCGGAGAATTCACTCTTAACACAATTGCTTTAACATTACTGTCTAAACGAGCTTCTCTAATTGCTTTAGAAATAATTTCAGAACCCATCTGTCCTTTGTCACCTTTACCACTCACAATATCACCACTTGCGTACACAACTGCAATCTGATTAGCACTTGGTTCATCTGTTTTTTCTTTTAATTCTTTTAATGGATCTTTACTCATTGATAAATACTTAGATAGTTCAATAAAATTAAGATCTTCATAAGTAGCTACCTCTAATTTTTCTTTAAACATATCTAATAACTCATCTTTGTACATTATACCATCAACAAAACCTTCATTTTTAGCATCTATAGCTTTCTGAATTTTAATTCCATTAGCCAATTCATTAATTTTTTCAATGCTTATATTTCTTGATACAGCAACTTTTTCTAACATGCTACTCCAAGTAGTATTTAAAATTAACTGCATTTGTTTTCTGTTAGATTCACTCATTTTCTCTAACATAAATGGTTCTACTGCACTTTTAAACTTACCATGACGAATAACTTGCATATCAACATCTAACTTAGCCAACGCATTTTTAAAGAACATTAATTGAGAAGATAAACCTCTTAATTCCATCATTCCGGCAGGATTTAAATAAATTTTATCTGCAACTGATGCTAAGTAATATCCTTTTTGAGTATAAATTTCTGAATAACTTACTATCCATTTACCAGTAGTTTTAAAATCTTCTAAGGCATTTCTGATTTCTTCAACTGTTGCCATTCCTCCATTTACCACATTTAAATCTAAATAAATACCTTTAATTCTATCATCGGTTTTAGCTTTTTCAATAGTTTTTAGAATTTTATCTAATCCTAATTGTTTTGAAGGCTGCATTTTTCCAAAATCAAAATTTTCAAACGGATTTTCTGAAGTTCTATCAGGAATTGGTTCAGTAAACTTAATGTGCATTACTGAGTTATCTTTAATTTTTATTTCTTTACCAGATTCAGATGAAGAAATCAAACTTCCTATAATTCCAAATGTAATAAAGAAAAATAATGCACCCATTACTATCATTGCTGCAATGGAAGCTAACATAATTTTAAAAAACTGTTTCATCGTTTTATTTTTTTATATGGTTTAAGTTACAAATTAATTGATGTTGATTTAATTACCTTTGTCAACATAAATACAAATGTATATACCTTTTAAATAAAAAAAGGTATAAAATACACTAGTGGTAAGAAAAAATGATGAGTGGAAAAAAAAATAATTATAATCAATTAATATTATCTCTTGGTGGAAATCAGGGAGATATAAAAAAAACATTTTTATCAGCTAAAAATAACATTGCTCAAAAAATTGGAACAATTGTAAAAGAATCATCAATTTATCAAACACAAGCTTGGGGAGTAGAAAATCAACCTGATTTCTTAAATCAAGTAATTGTTGTGAAAACAAAGCTTTCAGCTGCAACTATATTAGAAAAGTGTTTGGCAATTGAAATGGAGTTAGGGCGAAAAAGAATGAAACAATGGGGAGAAAGAACAATAGATATCGATTTACTTTTTTTTAACTCTGAAATAATTCAAACAGAAAGTCTGCAAATACCACATCCAAGAATATCTGAAAGAAATTTCATATTGCACCCCCTAGCCGAAATCATACCTGAATTTATACATCCTATTCTAAATAAAAGCATTAGTCAACTTAAAATTGATTGTACCGATGGCTTAAAAGTCTTTAAATATTAAGTTATCTAACAATATTTATAAGAAATAGTTTTTTTTTTGTGAAAAACATTAGTTAATATTGCATCACGAAAACTAAATTAATTAAACTTAAATAATTAAAAATGAGAACTAACAATTTAAGACTATTTTCTCTATTTGTGGCTACGTCAACGGTATTTGTTGCTTGTAATCCACTAGCAAAAATGGTAAAAAGACAGGGCGAAGTAAACTACGAAGTAACTCCTAATCCTATGGAAATGCATGGAGATAGTATTCAAATCTCTGTTAATGGAAGCTTCCCTACAAAATATTTTCACAAAAAAGTGGCTGCCACTATTACTCCTGTAATTGTATATGATGGAGGAACTGAAGAATTTAAAGCTTTTAAATTAAAAGGTGAAGATTCTGAGGCAGAAGGAACTGTTATTAGCTACGAAAAAGGTGGAAGTTTTTCTCATACTGCAAAAATTCCTTACAAAGATGGAATGCAAAAAGCTACTTTAGAATTAAGAGCTAGCGGTGAATATAAAACAAAAACTAAAGATTTAGACCCAAGAAAGGCTGCTGATGGAACTATTATTACTCCAAAATTAGTTATGGCTGCCGACAAAGCAATTATTGGTGCTGATAAATTTGAAAAATTCAACTTAGAAAACAACAATGTTGAAATTCACTATTTAGTAAACAACTCTGTTGTTAGAGGTTCTGAAATGAATGATAAAGACATCAAAGACTTAAAATCTAAATTAAAAGGATGGAAAGAAGATGTTAAAATGGAATTCAATAGCTTAGTTGTTGATGCTTATGCTTCTCCTGAGGGTGAAATTAGCAAAAACGAAAACTTAGCTAACGAAAGAGCTGCTTCTGCTGCAAAAAGCATTATTGCTTTGTTAAAACAACATAAAATTGAAATTCCTGAAGGATTTGCCAAAGAAACAGGTAAAGGTGAGGACTGGGAAGGTTTCAAAAAATTAATGCAAGCATCTGACATAAAAGACAAAGAACTTATCATTAGAGTTCTTGAGCAATACTCAGATGTTACAAAAAGAGAAGAAGAAATTAAAAACTTAGCGGCTACTTACCAAGAAGTTGCTAAGAAAGTACTTCCTGTTTTAAGAAGATCTCAAGTTAACTTAGTGATGAAACACCATAACTTAACTGATGATGAAATTAAAACCTTAGTGGATACTAAAATTGATTCTTTAGATGCTGAGCAAATGTTATATGCTGCTACTCTTTATGATGATATGGCTAAAAAAGAATCTATCTACAAAAGTTTTGTAAATAAATTCCCTAACGATTGGAGAGGTCCTAACAACTTAGGTTTCTTATATGTTTCTCAAAACAAATTAGCTGATGCTAAAACTGAGTTTGAAAAAGCAAATGCAATTGAAAGTACTCCTATTGTAAATAATAACTTAGGTGTTATTGCAAGATTAAATGGAGACAATGCTACTGCAAAAGAATACTACGAAAAAGCTAGCGGTGCTGGTAAAGAAGTTAATGAAAACAAAGGCATTATTAATATTATAGAAGGTAACTATGCTGATGCTGTTGCTAACTATTCTGGTGTTAATTCTTTCAATGCTGCTTTAGCTAAGTTACTTAACGGAGATAACAATATAGGTCAAACTATAGATAACTCTGCTGATAAAGACGAAGCATTAGCATACTACTTAAAAGCTATTGCAGGAGCGAGATCTGGAGATAAAGGAATGATGGTTAACAATCTTAAATCGGCTACAGCTAAAGATGCTTCATTAAAAGCAAAAGCTAAAGATGATGCTGAATTTATAAAATACAGAGATGATGCTGAATTTCAAGCAGCAGTAAACTAAAATTTACAACAACTCCTTAACAAAACAGGAAAAGCTTTCTGAATATTTTTATTCAGAAAGCTTTTTTTTTATCAATTATTATTTATACATTAGCTCTAAATTTAAAAATCAAATTATTATGAAAAAAAAGATTTTTTTCTATTCAATGATTATATGTCTTTTTACTTTATCATCATGTGCAAATGAGAAATGTAAATGTGTAGGCGATGAATCTTTTGATGAAGATAGTTGCGATTGTAACGTAAAAGAAGCTTGTGATGACTTAAAAGATTTAGGTGGAGACTGTAAAGTTGAGTAATCCTATACTTTTTAATTATCATTAAAAAATTATCCTACTATTGACAATAGTAGGATAATTTTTTACCTATGAAGATACTATTTTTTATATTACAATTTTTAGTTGCAGGAGTTTTTATTCTCTCGGGAATAAGTAAACTATTTCCTATAGAACCTTTTGAGGTAGTTTTTATAGATTTAGGAATATCAAATTGGGTATTAGCTCCATTTATAGCTAGAACTATAATAGCCTTTGAGATTTTTATTGGAGTTTCTATTTTAATTAATCTTTGGGCAAATAAACTAATATACTATTTAGCCCAATCAATGTTAGTAGTATTTAGTTTTTACCTTATTTTTTTGCTATTTACCGAAGGAAACATAGCTGATTGTGGTTGTTTTGGTCAACTTATCTCTCTTTCTCCACTAAGTTCTTTAATAAAAAACATTGTTTTAATGTTAATCTTACTTGCATTACCTAAAAAAGATTGGCTACCAAAAATATGGCTTTTTGTTATTGGTCTTTTAATCACTTCTTTTGTTGCTACTTTTCTGCTAAACAGAGTTGGTTTACAAAATGTGCCTTCCAAATCGTTAAACAAACCTGTTGATTGGTCCGGATTACCTCAAACTTTTTATCAAACTAATACATCAATAGATTTTACTTCAGGGAAAAAAATATTGGTATTTTTTAGTGCTAGTTGTCCTCACTGCAAAAATGCCGCTCATAAACTCTCCTATTTAAATAAAAAAAATAACATTAATAACATAATTATTGTTATCTCTTCAAAAAAAGAAGATAAGCTAAATGAATTTATAGCATCTACAGCTTTAAACTATCCAATATTATGGATGACTGATGAAACCTTTTTTAAATATAGTGGAGGAACCTTACCTTCCATTTACTACATTGAAGGAAGTATTGTAAGAAAAAAATGGACAGGCGAGTTTTTTGATGTTGATGAATTAAAAGAATTTATTACTTATAATTAGTCTCTCTACTTTAAAGTTATTCAACATTCAAAATAAATTAGGTATTTTTGATGTTCATTTTTAAACTTAACTCAATTGAATTCACAAAAATCTGCAGACTTTCTTAATAACCAAAACTTACTGGTTTTAATGTTTAAATGGAGAAAACCATTAATCATTGTAAGCATAATTGCATTTGTTGTTTCTATAATAGCTTCGCTATTAATGACTAACATGTATAAATCAACAGTTACTATGTTCCCTAAATCGACAAACTCCATTTCTCGCTCCTTAATTGGAAATACACCTTATAAAGAAGACCTCTTAGAAATTGGAGAAAAAGAAGATGCTGAAACATTAATGCAAATTTTAAAATCAGACCAAATTAGAAACAGTACTATTAGAAATTTAAATTTAATTGAATACTATAATATTGATACGCTACAACCAAAATGGAAAGCAGATTTAATAGAAATTTTTCAGGGAAATGTAACTTTCAATATTACCAAGTTTGCTGCTATAGAAATAGAAGTTTTAGATAAGTCTCCTGAAATGGCAGCTAAAATTGCTAATGAAATTACTTTCCTAATAGATACTGTAAAAAATAATATTCGCCATGAAACAAAACTACAATCTTTAAAATCTGTTGAACTAGAATATGAAAGAACAAAAAAGGAAATGAAATTTCATGAAGATTCTCTAAACTTTTTTAGAAACCTCGGAATAAATGAGTACGAATCACAAGTTGAAAGAATTACAGAACAACTTTCTATTGCAATTCTAAACAACAATAGTAAAGGAAAAGAAGAATTAGAAAAACGCTTAGCCATTTTTTCCAAACATGGAAACGAATTTACTTTTTTAAGAGACAAGATTTACTATTTACAGAAACATTTAGCTAATTTGGACTTAAAAATTAATGAACTACAATTAGAACTAAACAATAAAATTCCAAGTAAATTCGTAATAGATTATGCTACTCCCACAGATAAAAAACATTCTCCGAAAAGAATGATAATTGTTTTAATTTCTGTAATGTCTGCATTTCTTTTAACCTTTGTATTTCTATTAATAAAAGATAGTATCTCTAATTTAACTGCTTTAAAACAAGACTAAAAAATTTAATTTGATTAAACTTCTTAATTCATATTGGATTTATTTTGCTAGTTTTTTGTTTATACTGCTAAACAGTTATCTTCTTTATACCAACTTTCCTTATTTAGCACTCTTACCACTAGCTGCTGCATTAATCTTTATGGCTTTTTTCCATATAGATAAACTCATGTGGTTTATTGTTTTTGCTACCCCCCTATCTTTTAATCTCGAAATTGGTGGTCATGGTGGTATTGGTATGTACTTACCAACCGACCCACTAATGTTTGGCGTAATGATTTTGTTTTTCTTTAAATTATTCTATCATAAAAAATACGATATCAACATTTTAAAACATCCAGTTACCATTGCTATTGTAATCAACTTAATATGGATATTATTTACCTCTATTACTAGTTCTATACCTGTGGTTTCTTTTAAGTTTTTACTGGCTAGGATGTGGTTTGTAATTTGCTTTTATTTTTTAGCTACCCAACTTTTTAAAAATTATAAAAATTATAAAATTTATTTTTGGGCTTACATTATTCCATTAATCATAGTTATATTTTATAGTATTATCAGACTTTCTATGTATAGTTTTGATGAAAAAGCTTCCCATTGGGTAATGTCTCCTTTTTATAAAGACCATACCTCTTACGGAGCTGCGTTAGCAATGTATTTTCCCATACTATTCATCTTCCTTTTCAAAAAAAATACAGCTTTATTTAAATTAATCACCTTTTCAATTATTGGAATTTTTGTAGTTGGAATTATTTTATCATACACCAGAGCTGCATGGTTAAGTTTAATTGCTGCCGCTGCTCTTTTCCTAATCTATAAACTAAAAATTAAATTCAGTTCTCTTCTATTAGTTGGTGCTTTTGCAGGAATTATGCTCGCTAGTAGTTGGACAACCATTATGCACAGCCTTGAAAAAAATGATCAAGACTCTTCGGGAGAACTAACAGAACATGTAGAATCTATGTCTAATGTTTCTACAGATGCTTCTAACTTAGAGCGATTAAACCGTTGGAGTTGTGCTTGGCGTATGTTTTTAGAAAAACCTATTGTTGGTTGGGGACCTGGAACGTATATTTTTCAATATGCTCCATTTCAACTTTCTAATGAAATGACAATAATTAGCACGAATACCAGCTCCAATGGCAATGCCCACAGCGAATATATTGGTCCTTTGGCAGAATCTGGTGTTTTAGGAACACTCACTTTTTTAATGATAGTCATAATCGTTTTTTACAGAGGCTCCCTACTCTATCACAAACTCGAGGGCGAAAAGAAAACCGTTATACTTTTTACACTTTTAGGCTTGTTTACCTATGTACTTCACGGGTTTATGAATAATTATTTAGATACTGATAAATTATCCGTTCCTTTTTGGGGATTTATAGCATTAATTGTAGCTATGGATGTGAACTACAAAAAAGAACTCGATTCAAAAACTAAGGATATATGATTTTTCAAAACTCATTAACATTTGCTCAACAATTAGATGAGCAAGATGAATTAAAAAGCTACAGAAATAAATTCCACATTCCTGTAATTAAAGGTAAAGAAACCATTTATTTTACAGGTAACTCATTGGGTTTACAACCAAAATCTACTGCAGCATACATTAATCAAGAGCTGGAAGATTGGGCAAAATGGGGTGTTGAAGGTCATTTTAATGCTAAAAACCCTTGGTTTTCTTACCACGAACAATTTGCTAAACCTATTGCAAAAATTGTGGGAGCTTTACCCAAAGAGGTGGTGGTAATGAATAACCTTACCGTAAATCTAAATTTATTAATGGTTTCCTTTTACCGTCCAACCAACCAAAGATATAAAATTGTTTGTGAAGCCAAAGCTTTTCCATCCGATCAATATGCATTAGAAATGCAGGTTAGAAATGCAGGTTTTAACCCTGAAGATGCTATTATTGAAGTAACTCCACATGAAGGAGAAAGAACCCTTAGACATGAAGACATTATTGCAGCTATTGAAAATGCAGGAAACAGCTTAGCTTGTGTAATGATAGGCGGAGTAAATTATTTTACGGGACAAGTTTTCGACATGAAAGCCATTACCGAAGCAGGACATAAAGTTGGTGCTAATGTTGGTTTTGATTTAGCTCACGGAGCAGGAAACATTGAACTAAAACTTCATGAATGGAATGTTGATTTTGCTTGTTGGTGTTCTTATAAATATTTAAACTCAGGACCTGGTGGAGTTTCAGGTGTTTTTATACACGAGCGTCATTGCGAGAATACAGATTTACCACGTTTTGCGGGTTGGTGGGGACACGATAAAGAAACCCGTTTTTTAATGAAAAAAGAGGCTTTCAACCTATGAAATCTGCTGAAGCTTGGCAAATGAGTAATGCCCCTGTTTTAACCATGGCAGCTCATAAAGCTGCTATTGATATTTTTGATGAAGTAGGCATGGAGAAACTTCTGAAGAAACAAAAAATGCTTTCTGGATATTTAGAATTTATTATTGATGATATCAACGAAAATCATTTAGATAAATCTTCAGGAAAATGGTTAGAAATCATCACCCCTAGAGATTGGAAAGAAAGAGGTTGTCAGGTTTCTGTTATAGCTCACGGATTTGGTAAAAACTTATTTAATCAACTTACCAACGAAGGAGTAATTTCCGATTGGAGAGAACCAAACGCTATTAGAATGGCACCTGTTCCGCTTTACAATTCTTTTGAAAATATATTTAAGTTTGGTGAGATACTAACAAAAGCTATAAGAGTATAATGTTTCATTGGAAAAACATATTATTATGGTTATTCTTCATACTTTTATTTACCTCAAATAATAGTAAAGCCCAAACTACTCTTGATACATTAGTACAAAACATTAATAGCAACATTTCTGTTGACAAAAAATTAAACACCATAAAAAATGCTTCCAACAGTTTAATATTAAGTAACCCCGACACGCTTATCTATTTCTGCAATGTTGCCCTAAAATTATGCGACAGTTTAAAAAATGAAGAAAAAAAACTATTCTTTTTGGGCGTTTTATCTGAAGCACATTTTAATTTATCAAATTATTCTGAAGCATTAAAATACACTTTTCAAGGAATAAAAATATGTGAAGAAAATGGTGATTCCTTAGAATTAGCCAACCTATTAAATAATGTTGGAAGAGTCTATAACAGAGTGAGTAATAAAGCAGATGATGCCAAAGATTATTTTATAAAATCATTGGAAATAAGAAAAAGGTTGAATGATTCCATTGGTATGGCATCCAGTTATAACAATATCGGAATTATTTATATGATGAAAGCCGAATATGATACAGGGATGACATATTGGGAAAATTCACTTAAAATTAAATTAGCGATTGGAGACTCCATTGGAGCAAGTACCACTATGAATAATATGGCAATGTATTATAGAGATATTGGTGAAACTAAAAAAGCACTAGAGTTCTTTAATGATGTTTTAAGAATAAGAAAAAGAATTAATGATCATGCAGCTATCAGTATGGCGTACCAAAACCTTGGTGAGTTATACTTTAAATTAGGCGAAACAGAAAAAGGAATAGATTATTATTTAAAATCGCTGGAAGAAGCTAAATTATCTAAATCAAAACAGCTCATTAGTTTTATACATCAAACGCTAGCCAACACCTATTACACTAATAAAAACTATAAATTGGCTTATGATAATTTTATAGAACATAGTTTATTAGAAGATTCCATTTTTTCAGAAAAAACTATAAAAAATCTTGATGAATTAGAATCCAAATATCAAAATGAAAAAAAAGCCTTACTCATTGAAAATTTAGAAAAAGAAAAAAAAGTACAACTTGAAAAACAGAACATCATTATCTTATCTTCAGGATTAGGTCTTTTATCTATGTTGATTATAGTGATTATTATCTCCAAAAATTACAGACAGAAAAAAAAGGATCATGCTATTATTTTCGAACAAAAAAATATTCTATCTGAAAAAAATAAAGAAATTACCGATTCTATTACCTATGCAAGAAGGTTACAAGAAGCTATCCTACCACCAAATGAATTAATAAAGGAAAAATTGCCCGATTCTTTTATATTATTTAAACCTAAAGATGTAGTAAGTGGTGATTTTTATTGGTTAGAACATAAGAATAATACCTTATTCTTTGCTGTAGCAGACTGCACAGGACACGGTGTGCCTGGAGCTATGGTAAGCGTGGTTTGTTCTAATGCATTAAATAGAGCTGTTAAAGAATTTGAGTTAATCAATCCTGCAAAAATTTTAGATAAAGTTCGTGAGTTAGTTATCGAAACCTTTGAAAAAAGTCTTGAAGATGTAAAAGATGGAATGGACATCGCACTTTGTAGTTTCAATACAAAAACAAATGAATTACAATATGCCGGTGCCAACAACCCCTTATGGATAATAAAACAAAACAGTAAAGAAATAGAAGAAATAAAAGCAAATAAGCAACCCATAGGAATTTTTCATGATTTCGTTCCTTTTACCAATCATCAAATTCAATTGACAAAAGGTGACAAAATTTACTTATTTTCGGATGGATTTCCCGACCAGTTTGGTGGCGAAAAAGGTAAAAAAATGATGTATAAACCTTTCAAAAACATACTTACAGAAAATTCTGATTTAGAAATGTCTCAACAAAAAGAAATTTTAGCTCAAGAATTTGAAAATTGGAAGGGAAAAATGGATCAGATAGATGATGTTTGTGTCTTTGGAATCAAGGTTTAGAGTTTAAATTATATATATTTGTCATATGAAAACAGCAACAATAGTAGGAGCAGGATTAGTAGGCTCTTTATGGGCAGTATATCTATCAAAAGCAGGATATAAAGTAACCATAGTGGAAAGACGACCAGACATCAGAAAAGCAGAAATTTCGGCAGGAAAATCTATTAACTTAGCTTTATCTACAAGAGGTTGGAAAGCATTAGATACTGTTGGTGTGGGCGATGAAATTAGGGAAATTGCTATTCCAATGCCGGGGAGAATGATGCACGATTTACAAGGAAACCTTACTTTTCAACCTTACGGTAAAGAAGGTCAAGCTATTTACTCTGTTTCTCGTGGTGGCGTAAATGCTAAAATGATGGACATTGCCGAAAAACACGGAAATGCTCAAATTTTTTATAACGAACGTTGCTACCAAGTTGATTCAGAAAAAGGTATCGTTTATACCGAAACTGCTTCAGGTGAAAAAAAACAATACCAATCCGATTTAGTTTTTGCAGCTGACGGAGCTTTCTCTGCTGTTAGGTACAATTCTTTTCAAGTACTAGATAGATTTAATTTCAGTCAGAATTATATTGAAGACGGTTATCGAGAAATCTTACTTCCTGCCAATGCAGACCGTTCGTACAAATTAGAAAAAAACGCTTTACACATTTGGCCTAGAGGAAGATTTATGTTAATTGCTCTTCCAAATGAAGATGGTTCTTTTACCTGTACTTTATTTATGCCTTTTAAAGGCGAAAATTCTTTTGAAACACTTACTACCAAAGAAGCTGTAAATACTTTTTTCCAAAACACTTTTCCTGATTTTTACCAGATGATGCCCAACATTGCTAATGCTTGGGAAGATCATCCTCTTTCTTCATTAGCCATTATTCGTTGCTACCCATGGACACATGGTAAAACGGCTCTTATGGGAGATGCTGCACATGCAACAGTTCCATTTTACGGACAAGGAATGAATGCCGGTTTTGAAGATTGTACTGTTTTATGGGAATTAATGCAAAAACACCATGAGGATTGGAAAAAAGTTTTTGAGGAATACCAACTAATGAGAAAACCTGATGGTGATGGTGTTCAAGATTTATCGCTGCACAATTATTATGTGATGCGAGATTACGTTGCCGATCCAAAATTTTTATTGCAAAAGAAAATCGAAGCTCACTTCTCAGAAAAACATCCCGACAAGTGGATGCCGCTTTATAGTCAGGTAACTTTTAGCCATATACGTTACTCCGAAGCTTGGAAAAAAGGTCAAATTCAAGATGCTATCATGAAAAAAATAATGGCAAACATTGATAATATTGAAGAAAAATGGAATAGCCAAGAAGTAGAAAATGCTATTTTGAAAGAATTGGAGTGATGAATTTGGCTTTGAGGTTACACTCTCTGATATAAGTTTTAGAGAAATAACTAATCTCTCCAACTGTCATATCGAACAAGATTTTACGAGTTGAGGAACGAAACTCAGTAAAATGAAGTTGAGATATCTTGTTGGTTAGAAAATGTGATATTAAATTGAAATATAAAGGTCAATAAATAAGAAGATATTTCGACAGTATTTTTCTATTCCTCATGCTTCGGAATGAAAAATTTTGCTCAATATGACAATCTCATCTTAGAATAGATGACACAAAATCTCTCAGAGGTCGGGGCTACTTATTTTACCAAATAGTTTAAACTTCAAACCTCAAACCTACTTACTATCTTACAGTTGGTTAATCAATAATTCAAAAATATTAGGAATTTCAAATGTTGGCATCTTAACATTTGTAACAGACTTATCTTCACTTTTAGTTTCTGAAGGAGCATTATTTTCTTCTGAAGTATCTTTTTCTTCTTTCCACTCCTCCACTTTATATTGGTCAGCAACGCTTTCTATCGCAGTAATAATCTCTTTTTCAGAAATAATAGAAGCATCAAACTCAAAATGACCTTTTTCTGCATCAAAATCAACAGTACTTGATACAACACCATTTAAACCGGCTACCGTTTTTTCTATGGTTTTAGCACAACCCATTTTGCAAGTCATGCCATCAATTTTGTAATCTACAGCTAATACTTTAGATGCATCAATAACCAATTTTTCGGTGGTAGTCGCTTCTTCTTCGTTATTTTCTGAAGGATTATTACAAGCTGCAAAAAAAACTAGTGAGGCTATTGTAAGGGCTAAAAAATAGTTGTTAATTTTCATAACTATAGGGCTTTATAGATTTCAGAATCGTTTATAGATTGTTTTATTTTTTCAATGTTGATTGTATTTTCATCAAACTCAACAGTAGCTTTATCGGGCAAACTAACCGTATATTGCGTCACTCCTTCTAAATCACCAAGAATGTTTTCTACCGCTTTCACACAATGTCCGCAACTCAATCCTTCTATTTTTAATTCTGCATTCATCTTTAATAATTTAACACCTCAAAGGTAAGATTTTTTTTAATGCCTGTATTTTTTTAAGATTATTTAACTTCACTCGATAATGTTCTATAAAAAAAAGATATTTTTGCAATCCTTAATTTCAAAACAGAGAGGTGGCCGAGTGGCTTAAGGCGCACGCTTGGAAAGCGTGTATACGGTAACGTATCGGGGGTTCGAATCCCTTCCTCTCTGCTTTTTTGTCTTATTTCAACCATTTCTAATTTTCTGATTTATAACTGCACATCAGACTAACTGACTTTAAATCAAATAGATATCTTGATTATTTAACCACATAGGTATATTATCTCCTATTAAAAACTACATAGAAATAAATTTTAAACATAGAATTACACCTATGCAAAGCAAAGCTTCTATGTAGTACTTTAACTGTTAAAACCTATTTAACTATGTGGTTAAAAAAAAATTTAAGGAATTATACTGATTTTATTTTTATATTTTTGTTACAACTAAACTTCATAGCAAACACAAATGGCTAAAATTCAAAAAACCGTTAAAAGCACTACTTCATCTACTGCAAAAAAAGCCGGACAACCACCAGGCACGCTTATTTATACCGGTAAAAAAACTACCGAAAAAGTAATTGTTACGGTTTATGATTATACTAGCGACACTTTTGAAGAACAAGAAATTACCCAATTAGATGATTTAGCCAAGTTTAAAAATAATACTTCCAATACCTGGATAAATATTTCGGGATTACACGAAACGGCTTTAATCGAAAAAATTGGTACATGTTTTAACCTAGATTCCATGTTGTTGGAAGATGTGTTAAACACCAACCACCGACCAAAAGTTGATTTTTTTGAAGACCATTTATTTTTTACCTTAAAAATGATTGGCATCCACTCTAACCAAAAAGATATTGATTACGAGCAAGTAAGTTTTGTTCTTGGAGAGGGTTGGCTAATTACTTTTCAAGAAAGAAATGGAGATGTTTACAATAACATTAGAGAAAGATTAAGAAACAAAGTAGGCAAACTAAGAGACTTAGGTGTTGAGTACCTTTTTTACCGACTTATAGATACTACTGTAGATTATTATTTTTACGTCTCCGACTTTTTAAGTGAAGAAATTCAGGAAATGGAAAATAAAGTGTTGCATGAATTTGATAGTAAATTATTGGAAGATATTCAATTACTTAAAAAAGAAGTAAACAAACTCAAGCGAATCATTATACCCACTAAAGAAGCTATTTCCCTTTTAGAAAAAGACAGTGAAAGTTTCTTAAAAAAGCAAACCAAAAGATTTTTAAAAGATGTTCATGAACATATTGTACATTTGAATGATGCGGTAGATTTACAACGAGACAACATTAGTTCTGTGATGGAATCCTACCAATTTGGTGTAAATAATAAAACCAACAACGTAATGCAGTTGCTCACCATTATTTCCACCATTTTTATTCCGCTAACTTTTATTGCAGGTGTTTACGGAATGAACTTTGAAAACATGCCCGAACTCAACTGGGAATACAGCTACTTTGTTATTTGGGGATTGATGCTACTCATTTTTATTGTAATGCTGTTTTATTTCAAAAGAAAAAAATGGTTGTAACATCGTTAGCTTAGCATTATCATTAAATTTACACTCTATTAATAAATAAAAAAATATGAAAAACCTACTACTTACCTCATCACTGTTTTTAACTACATTATTCCTTACAGCACAAGCCTCCACAATTGAGTGGCAAAAATCTTTAGGAGGTACTTTTGATGATTATGGAAAATCCATCCAACAAACTACAGATGGAGGATATATAGTCGCTGGATATTCTTATTCAACTGATGGCGATGTAACAGGTAATCATGGCGGTTGGGATTATTGGGTGGTTAAATTATCTAGCACAAGTACTATCAATTGGCAAAAATCTTTAGGGGGAACTGGAAATGATGATGCTAATTCTATTCAACAAACCACAGATGGAGGATATATAGTTACAGGAACTTCTAACTCATCCAATGGAGATGTAACAGGTAATCACGGTGGTAAGGATTACTGGGTGGTTAAATTAGATAGTACTGGAACTATCATTTGGCAAAATTCTTTAGGAGGAACAGGAGATGATGAAGCAACTTCTATTCAACAAGCCACAGATGGGGGATATATAGTTGCTGGATATTCTAACTCAACTGATGGAGATGTAACAGGTAATCATGGCAGTTGGGATTATTGGGTGGTTAAACTAGATAGCATTGGAACTATTACTTGGCAAAAAACTTTTGGTGGTTCTGGAATTGATTATGGAAATTCCATCCAACAAACCATAGATGGAGGTTATATAGTTGCTGGAAGTTCCACCTCAACCGATGGAAATGTAACAGGTAATCATGGTGGTAGTGATTGCTGGATAATTAAGCTAGATAGCATTGGAACTATTACTTGGCAAAAAACTTTTGGTGGTTCTGGAAGGGATGGTGCAACTTCCACCCAACAAACCACAGATGGTGGGTATATAGTTACTGGATATTCAAATTCAACCAATGGTGATTTGACAAGTAATCAAGGCAATGAAGATTACTGGGTGATTAAATTAGATAGTTCAGGTGCTATCACTTGGCAAAAATCGTTGGGTGGTTCTGGATTAGACGGTGGGCTATCCACCCAACAAACCACCGATGGTGAGTATGTAGTTGCTGGATATTCTTGGTCTAATGATGGTGATGTTATAGGTAATCATGGTGGTTATGATTATTGGGTAGTTAAACTATCTAGTACAGGAATAATCACTTGGAAAAAATCGTTGGGTGGTTCTGGATTGGATATTGGTCATTCTATCCAACAAACAACAGATGGAGGATATGTAGTTACTGGAGGTTCTACCTCAACAGATGGAGATGTAACTGGTAATCATGGTGTGTATGATTACTGGGTAGTTAAATTATCTCCAAGTGTTGGAGTAAATGAAATTACTGAATTCAATGAATTTAATGTTTACCCCAACCCAACAAGCAGCCAAATTACGCTTAAGGTAAACACTAATTTAGTAGGTGCTGTTTACACCATTTATGATAATATGGGTAAATCGTTAATGTCAGGAGAAATTAACGCAGAACATACTGTAATTGAATTGAATAATTTATCTAATGGTATTTATTTGTTTAAAGTTGGAGGAAATAGCCAACAGACTTTTAAAGTAATTAAAAACTAAATCTTCTTTGTATTACCCATAGTTAGCTTAGCATTATCATTAAGTTTGCACTTTACCAATAAAAAATTATATGAAGAAACCTTATATATTAGTTGTTAATGATGATGGCATTACTGCTCCTGGAATTAAAGCCTTAATAGAAGTGAGTAAAGAATTAGGTGATGTGGTGGTGGTAGCTCCCGACAAGCCTCAAAGCGGAATGGGACATGCCGTAACTTTTAATTCTACCTTGCATGTAAATAAAACAGAGGTAGTTGGTGTTACAGGCTATGCGTGCAGCGGAACTCCTGTTGACTGTGTGAAAATTGCTGTAAACAAACTTTTAGACAGAAAACCCGATTTAATTGTTTCGGGAATTAATCATGGAGCTAACTCTTCTATCAATGTTATTTACTCAGGAACAATGTCGGCAGCGGTAGAAGGGGCTTTACAGAACATACCATCTGTTGGTTTTTCTTTATTAGATCATTCTATTGATGCTAATTTTGATGCCGCCAAAGTAATTGCAAAAAAAATCATTGCAAACATGATTAAAAATCCAATGCCCAAGGATGTTTGTTTAAATGTAAATATCCCGAATGTAAGCATGGATTTAATTGCAGGAATAAAAGTTTGCCGACAAGCTATTGGCAATTGGGAGGAAGATTATGATGAACGTAAAGACCCACAAGGAAGGACCTACTATTGGCTTTCGGGTAAATTTGTAGTAAATGATAATGGTACCGACTCTGATGAATGGGCGTTAGCACACAATTATGTTTCGGTAGTTCCCGTTAAACATGATATTACCAATTACGAACATTTAGAAAAAATAAAATTGTTTGAGCATGATTAAAAACAGCTTTAAAGAATTCAACCACATCGTTATAGGATTAGTTTTAGGCTTGCTCCTCCCCTATATTATCATGTATTTTTGGTTACAAATGTATTCTAATCTATCACTCATGGATATTATTTTCAACCCATTTTTTAGTGAAATAATTAATGTACTAAAAGGCAGTTTGTTTTGTAATTTAGGTTTATTCTTTTTGTTTTACTGGCTCAGAAAAGACCTTTCGGCAAGAGGTGTAGTCTTGGCTACCTTTATATACGGTGCTTTTTATTTGTACTATATCGTATTTATTTGATTGATGTGTGAATATGCAAATTTGTAAATGTGTGAATACAGAAATTTCCGATTAACAAATAACTTTTAACCTCATAAACTTATAAACTAACTAATGAATTACTACATCATAGCGGGAGAAGCATCAGGAGACTTACAAGCCTCTTTACTTATCAGAGAATTAAAAAACACGGATAAGGATGCTCAATTTCGTTGTTTTGGTGGTGATTTAATGGAAGCCGAAGGTGCTGAAATTGTTAAGCATTACAAAGAGTTAGCTTTTATGGGTGTCGAAGATGTGTTAATGAACCTGAAAACCATTTTTAGGAATATCGCTTTTTGCAAAGAAGATATTAAAACCTACCAACCGGATGTATTAATTTTAGTAGATTACCCTGGTTTTAATATGAAGATTGCCAAATGGGCAAAAGCAAATAACATCAAAGTTTTTTACTACATCTCTCCTAAAATTTGGGCTTGGAATCAAAAGCGTGTGCATCAAATTAAAAAAGTGGTGGACAAAATGTTTGTTATCCTTCCGTTTGAAGAAGGTTTTTATAAAAAATTCGATTACAAGGTAGATTTTGTAGGACATCCACTTATTGATTGTATTTCTGAATATCCTCGGATTTCTTCAGAAAATTTTAAAGAAAAATATCAACTTTCGGAGAAACCAATAATTGCCTTACTACCGGGAAGCAGAAAACAAGAAATTACTGCCATGCTCAACATCATGCTTTCTGTAACCAACAACTTTCCCGATTACCAGTTTGTAATTGCAGGAGCTCCATCACAACCATTAAGCTTTTATAAGCAATTTGAAACCAACAACATCAACATCATAGAAAATAAAACCTATGATTTATTGCAACATGCAACAGCTGCTTTGGTGGTTAGCGGAACTGCCACTTTAGAAACAGCTCTTTTTCATGTTCCACAAGTAGTTTGCTACAAAACCGGTAAACTTTTTTATCATTTAGCAAAAATGGTAGTGAAAATTAAATTCATTTCCTTGGTAAATTTAGTTGCCGACAAAGAAGTAGTTAAAGAATTAATTCAAGATGAATTAACTACTGAAAATTTAACCACAGAACTTTCTAAAATATTAGTAGAACCCGGAAAATCTAACATGCTTCATGCCTACAAAGAAATTGAAGCTAAATTAGGCGGTAAAGGTGCTTCAAAAAGAGCTGCTGAATTAATTGTTGGATATTTGAAAGGTTAAATCAAATATGTGGTTTTGTTATTATCTTCAAATTCTCGAAAAAACATACTTCATTTCATTGGCAATAAGTTGAGAAGTAGTTTCGTAAGCTTTTTCAACTTCATTTGTGCCATCAAATTGTTTTGGATCTTCGTATCTTAAAGGAATTCTGGCAATTGCTCCCGGTACAAAAGGGCATCCTTCATCTGCTTCAGCACACGTCATTACTGCTATAAAGCCTTGTTGAGGATTTGTTTGGTCTTCTAACAATTTAGAAAACATTTTCATCGGAGCAGCTTTTTCAGCATATTTTAAAAAATATATAGGATTTTCTTTACCAGACTGGCTAACCTCTACTCCAATATTTTTAAAAGTATTTACCACGTTAGCATGAAGGGCGGTAACTTCTACCCCACTTGAGAAACACGAAACATGTTGAACATCAAAATAACTTGCCATAACGGTTCCCCAAAATTGAGCAAACTGACTTCTTCTGGAATTATGGGTGCAAACAAAATTAATTGCTACCTCTTTATTAACTGATGTGCTTTGCTTTATTACATCAATTAAACTATTTAAAATAGGTTGTCTATCAGGTTCAACATTATTATTAAGTTGTTGCTGAACATAGTTCTGTAGTTCTTTAAATAATTGCATATATCCTATTTATATTACAATTTTATCACAAAAAAATAGATATCACGTTAAGTTCATGTTATTTTTCCATAACTGCTTAATTGAAAAATCAATCAATTAAAAGAATTTCTAATTGCATTTTTATATTAACTTTGTATTCTAAAAAATTTTAAACTATGATAAAAACTATTCAAGGTGGAGTTGTTCACGGTGATGCTGTTCAAGAAATATTTAAAATAGCCAAAGAGCGTAAATTTGCATTACCTGCTGTTAATGTTACCGGTTCATCAACCATTAACACAGTAATGGAAACTGCAAAAGAAGTTAATAGTCCTGTAATTATTCAGTTTTCTAATGGCGGATGTCATTTTAATGCCGGAAAAGGGTTAAGTAACGAAAACCAACAGGCAGCTATTGCTGGAGGTATTGCAGGCGCTAAACATGTACACGAATTGGCAAAAATTTATGATATTCCTGTAATTTTACATACAGATCACTGTGCTAAAAACTTACTTCCTTGGATTGATGGTTTGTTAACTGCGGGCGAACAATTTTACAAAGAGACTGGCAAACCACTTTATAGCTCTCATATGTTAGATTTATCGGAAGAACCTATTGAAGAAAACATAGCCATTTGTAAAGAATATTTAGCTAGAATGAGCAAAATTGGCATGACATTAGAAATTGAATTAGGAATTACTGGTGGCGAAGAAGATGGTGTTGATAATTCTAATGTTGACAATAGCCTTTTATACACACAGCCAGAAGAAGTAGCTTATGCTTACGAAGAGCTTTCTAAAATCAGCAACAGATTTACTATTGCAGCAGCTTTTGGAAATGTGCACGGTGTTTACAAACCGGGAAACGTTAAACTTACTCCGGTTATCTTAAAAAATTCTCAAGATTATATCCAACAAAAATTCAACACAGGAGCACACCCTGTTGATTTTGTTTTTCATGGCGGATCTGGTTCTACATTAGAAGAAATTAGAGAAGCTATTTCCTACGGTGTAATAAAAATGAACATAGATACTGATTTGCAATATGCTTTTACAGAAGGAGTGAGAGATTATTTTAACGAAAAAGCTGAATATGTTAAATCTCAAATTGGTAACCCCGAAGGAGATGATAAACCAAATAAAAAGCATTATGATCCTAGAGTTTGGTTAAGAGAAGGTGAAAAAACTTTTAAAGCCAGACTAAAAAGATCTTTTGAAGATTTAAACAACATTAATACTTTATAAATTTGGTGTTGAAAATAGTGACAGTAAATAACAATTAACATTTAACGAATAACTATTAACGATATATGGGTTGGTTTAAAAGAATAAAAGAAGGAATTAGAACTCCTACAACGGAAAAGAAAGAAACACCAGAAGGATTATGGTATAAATGTCCGAAATGTAGTGCAGTTATTCCACAGGAAGACTTTACAGAAAAGTTTTGTGTATGTGATTGTGGTTACCATGATAAAATTGATTCGGCAGCATATTTTAAAATATTATTTGATGATAATAAGTTTAAAGAACTTGATGCTAATTTAACTTCAGGAGATCCTTTAAATTTTACAGACACAAAGAAATATGTAGATAGAATTAAGACTACTCAAAAAAACACCCATTTAAAAGACGCTGTGAGAACAGCTGTTGGTAAAGTTGAAAAACAAGATTTAGTAATTGCTTGTATGGATTTTAACTTTATTGGAGGTTCTATGGGTTCTGTAGTTGGAGAAAAAATTGCCAGAGCAATTGACCATTCTATAGAAAAGAAAATTCCATTTTTAATGATTTCAAAATCTGGTGGTGCAAGGATGATGGAAGCTGCTTTTTCATTAATGCAAATGGCTAAAACCTCTGCCAAACTTACTTTATTAGCAAAAGCAAAAATTCCTTATATTTCATTATTAACAGACCCAACAACTGGTGGAGTTACGGCTTCTTATGCCATGTTGGGAGATATTAATATTGCTGAACCGGGAGCTTTAATAGCTTTTGCAGGACCTAGAGTTGTTAAAGAGACTATTGGAAAAGAGTTACCAAAAGGATTTCAAACTTCAGAGTTTGTTTTAGAGCATGGTTTCTTAGATTTTATTGTTTCCAGAGGTGAATTAAAAGAGAAAATTTCTTTCACTTTGAAATACTTTAACAACTAAAGAAATTTTAGTTATTACTTAAACTTCAATCCAAGTAAAGTAATATCATCATCAAAAGTTGCTGATTGATTAAACTTATTAAGTTCATCAATTATACTTTGAATGATTGACTTCACTTCTTTTTGTTGGTTTTTCTTTACCAATTCAGTTAGTTTTTCAATGCCAAACTCTTGATTTTTGGTGTTGATTTGCTCTGTAACACCATCTGTATAGCATAGTAATAAGGCATTATCATTAATAGTTACTTCTCCACTTTCTATATTAGGTAACTCATCAAACATTCCTAACACAGTAGTTCCCGCAGTTAAATAAGATGTTTCGCCATTATTAATAAAAATTGGTGGATTATGTCCGGCATTGATATAACACAACTTTTTAGATTCACAATTATACTTTCCTATAAAAGCAGTAATAAATTTTTCAGTTTTAGCATTATTAACGATTAAGGCATTTAACTCAATTACAAGCTGTTTAAAACTGTCTGTTTTATCAATAAGCGTTCTTAAACCTGCTTGAAAGTTGGACATTAACAAAGCTGCCGAAACACCTTTTCCTGAAACATCAGCAATACAAAAAGCTACTTCATTTTCAGAAAGTGAAATAAAATCGTAATAATCTCCTCCAACTAGTTGATTAGAAATGTATTGTGCTGCCACTTCTATTTTATCGTTATTAGGAAAATGGCTAGGAAACAACAATGCCTGCATTTCTGAGGCTAACTCCATTTCTTTTTTAATGGCAATTTTTTCTAAATTCTCTTTGTATAATCTTTTATTTTCTAATGCTACAGCAATAACATTGGTTAAGGTTTGTATAAAAGTTAAGTGTTTGATAATAGGGCTTACTTCTATACTTTCACCATCAAAATCGGCTAAAAGCAAGTAGGCTATTGGATTAGATTTATGGTAAACAGGAATTACTACATCAAACTCTGCCAATTTAGGATAAGCGTTTTCATCAATAAACGTAATTTCATTAAACCCTAGTAAATCTTTTTCTACATCAACTGAATTACATGCTGTATCAACACATATTTCTTGTTGCCAATTCATCCCATCAAAAGCGTACAAAAGCAATTTTCCGATATTCAATTGGTCAATAACAACATGCTTGTATAATTGAACAAGTTCTTTTTTAGACAAGTTATTATTAATACTCTTGGTTACTTGTAACAAGATATCTAATTTCAACCTCCCAAGTTGAATTCGCTTATTTTTATTTTTTATAACTTTTGACAATCGTATAAAATTTATTTGCTAAAAGTACAACAACTTTTTATAAAACAAAAAAACCATCCAAAATTTTGGATGGTTTTTTCTAAGTTTTTATGAATATGAAATAGATTAGAACTTAACTGTTAAGCCCATTCCTAAATAAAATCCACCACCTTTAATTTTATATTCTGAACCATCTGGAGCATCATCAAAAGAACCAGATAAAGAATTACCAGCATAACCTAAATCAGCAGACATACCAAACATGTTAGCAAAATACCAGTTGATACCTGTAGTAAATCCATAATTTAAACCAGAAGCACTTCCTTCAGTAGTGAAACCAAAATCTATTACTTCAGTACTACCTGTAGAGAATCCTATGCTAGGCGCTACATTTAAGTTAAATTTATCGTTATTCACTAAATATACCTTAGGTTCTATTCCGAAAGCGAAAGTAGAAACAGACATATCAAAGCTCTCATTATCGAAATCATCAGGAGTTACAACATAAACTGCACCTTCTTTTCTAATAAAAATACCAGCACTAATTAATTCAGTAATACCATATTGAGCTCTAATGCCATAATTCACCATTGCTCCTACTCCACTTGATTTAGAAGTTACCTTTTCATCATTAAATGTATAAGTACTTTCTATGGAAGCACCACCTAGCATCATTCCCCAACCTAGTCCAAGCTGAATCGTTCCTGCTTCATTCGATTGTCCAAATGCAAATGTAGTAGCTAATAATGTTACACCTAGTAATAATTTTTTCATGTTTTTAAATTTTAATTTATATTATATTTTTTATCACTGCAATTATATAACATTAAAATGGATTTACAAAAAAAAACGTTGTTTTTATAACCTTGATCGTACTAAAAAGTCGATTTTAGTAGAAACCACTCTTAAAATCATTATATAAAGTACCGCTTACAAAAAATGTGTAAACCAATTAATTATTCATTAGAATAATAAAGCTAATCTGAATTAATCAGATTGGCTTTATTTAGTTATATTTAGTTATAATAATAAAGGTGTCTATAATATAATTTATTTTAAGGCTTTAGCAATATATGCTCCCATCATTTTACCAGCTTTAGCATAACATTCTGCAATTCTGCTACCCGCATCAAAATCGTAACCCATAGCTTGTGAACCTGGTACTTTTGTTAAAACGTATTTTTTAACTACCTTTTTAGACTCCGTTTCAATAAATATCATTTCATAATTAGCGTAAGCAGGTTGTTTCATAACACCAACATTAAAACCAGGTTCAGTGTAAACTGTTTTTACAATTAGTGTGTATTTAGTATTACCACCTTCACTTGCTTTAAGCGAAGTTTTACTTAATGATTTATTAATTAATTCCATAAATTTTGGTTGATATCTTGATTCACGAGCTCCAATCCAACCTTCTTTCCATTCATCACCTTTTCCAGCTTCTTTTTTATTGTAGTCTTTAACTTTTTTATCAACATATTCTTCTTCAGATAAATCTTTACCTACTTTCATATCAGAATAATCAAAAACGACAGTAATGTTTTTTTCATTTTTTAAGAAGCTATAATCTCCTTTTTTCGCATGAGTTTGTGCATTTAAAAAAGAGTTAATAATTAAAGCTAAAATAATTAAGGATATTTTTTTCATGTTTGATGTTTTTAAAATTTTAATAAAAATAAATAATTGATCTAATTTATACGAATTACTTTTGCCAATGTAGTTAAAATAGTGTTGTGTTTTTTTACGAATGGGTTAGAGGTATCCCAAACATAACCAGCTAGAACTGAACATATTTGATTCTTTATTTTTGGATTAATTTCTTCTGAAAAAAAAATTGTTTGTAAATCTCCATTATACCAAGCTTTTACGTAACTTCTAAAAACATCTATTCCTTTTTTTATTTCATTTTCGTAGTCTTTTTCCCAATCAACAGAATTACCAGAGAGTTGTTTGTAGGCTAACTTTGCTGCTAATAATCCGGAATAAGTAGCTAATGTAACTCCCGAAGAAAAAACAGGATCTAAAAATTCTGTACTATTACCGCAGAGAACAAAATTTTTTCCGTACATTTTTTTAACCCCAATAGAATAACCTAAAATAAACCTAGGTTCAAAAACTAATGAAGTATTTTTAAAACGTCCTTTTAAGTTCTCAAAATGTTGAATAAAATCTTTAAATTTTTCACCATTATTTTGCGAAAACGCTGTTATTAATTCTTTATTTCCAACAACTCCTACTGATGTATGTCCATCGGAAAAAGGAATTGCCCACAACCATGCTTCATTATTATTAAAAGAATGTACAAAAATGTTGTTACCTTCTTTTCCGGTGCGGTTACAATCAACTACATGAGTAAAAACAGCACCTCTAGGCTCAAAATCAGATGGTTGATTTAAGTTTAATAATTGTGGCAAAACTCTTCCGTAACCGCTAGCATCAATAATAAATCGAGCTTTTATAGTTAACAAGTCTCCTTTCTCATTTTCGTATTGTATGGTTTGAAGTTCAGCATCAAATTCCACTTTTTTTACGGTAGAATTAAATCTAATGTCAACCCCTCTTTTTTGAACTTCATCAGCTAGAGCTTTATCAAACAACTCCCTTTTAACTTGCCATGTCCATTCCCAGCCTTTTGTATATTGTTCGGAAAATGTAAAATCACACTTTCGATTATCATTATAAAATGAAGCACCTGTTTTCTTTTGAAATCCTATCTTTTTAATAGCTTCTAATAAATCGACCTCTTCAAGATGATCCATACAGTAAGGAAGAAGACTCTCTCCTATAACAAACCTTGGAAAAGTTTCTTTTTCAAGAACCAATACATTTATTTTCATTTTGTTTAAATAGGCAGTTGCAACCATTCCTGAGGGGCCTGCTCCAATAATGACAACATCATAAACTTGCATACTAGCTCTTTTTTACTTTTTCTATTAATTGATGTTTGTCTATAAATTCAAAACAAGTAACGAAAGCTCCAATTGTTACTCCTAATATTCCATGAAGCACAATATTTTGCCCTGTTAAAGATAAGTTTTTTATTTTTGTTTTTGAATTAATTGAAGTTTTAATGGGATTATTGTTGTCTCTAATTATTCCATACATTGCACCAGTCTTATCTCCAATATAATCTCTAAAAGTGAGTGGAGTAGAACTATAAACACTTTTAATTTTTGCTTTTATTCCCGGAAAATCCTCTTCTAAAATAGCAATTATTTTTTGTTCTTTTTGATGCTTAAATTCCTCATAATTCTTTCCTCTATCACTTTTATTTGCTATGGTATTTTTTGTGACAGCCCATTTTTCAGTTTCTTTACTATCCATATATACCATTACAGACATAGTTTCCGCAAATTCTTTACTTTTTGAACTAGCTGGAGTACATGCAAAATAAGCCTTAGGCCAATCTTCTTGAGTATAATTAATACTGTCCCAAACATCATCCGTTTTAAATTGATAGATATTATAATTTAAATAAGGAAAACTATTTTCTTTAAATACAATATGAGCAATAAAAGATGAGGACGTATTTTCTAAGCTTTGTATTCTTTTTGTATAAGCTTTTAAAAATTTATCTTTCCCAAAAATATCTATAGTTGTTGATGGATGAGCGTTAGAAATAAAGTGTTTCCCTTTAATTTTTTCTCCAGTGCTTAAAACCACCTCTTCTATCAAACCTAATTCATTATAATTTGCCCCAACAACTTCTTTTCTTTTATAAATTTCTCCATTCATAGCACGAATAGATTTACTCATATGTATAGCAATTTGTGAGCCTCCATCCTCTAAACGATAAGCTCCTGTTAAATAACTATTTATTACTAAAGCATGAACATACCAAGGCGTGCTCTCTTTTATACCTGCATATAACCCATTTGTACCAGCCAACACATTCTGTAATAATTTATTAGAAGTGATAGATGCTATATAATCATACGCATTTATACTCAATAAATCCATATTATCAAGATGATTGGAATTAGCAATGGTTTTTAAGTTATATAAGTGGAAACTATCGCATGTTTCTTTAACCTTGTTACAATACTCAATAATGGCTTCTTTTTCTTCTGGAAACTCATTAGATAAAGTAGAAATGAAATTTTCAAAACCCTGAGCATGTTTAAATGTTTTTCCATCTTTAAAACGAATAACGTCAAAGCCATCATCATCCAAACGCTTTAATTTTAATTTTCCTATTAAATCAAAGTATTTAAAAAATTGATGCAAATTTTCACCCTCGTCTAAACTTCCTATATAATGAACTCCTGTATCAAAAATGCACTTATCTCTACTAAATACCTGTAGATTTCCTCCTATTTGATGATTTTTTTCTAACACTACCACACTTTTACCTTCTGAAGCAAGAATATAAGCACATGCCAACCCTCCTAAACCACTGCCGATAATTACAAAATCATATTCTTTTTGTTTTAATGTCATGATTTTATTTTTTTCAATATAAAAAGTACGTTAGATGTTTTTCTAGAATGTTGAACTAATTGACAGGTGAAATTATTTTCTTTAGCAAAAGTGAAAATATATTCTGAAGAAAAAAAGTAAAAATCTTCTTCTTTTCTATTAAAAGAAAGTATTTGTGTTGAATATTTTTCAGAAAGTTCTGTTTTTTTATGTTGATTTTCATAATCAGTAATACCATCTCGAATCAGAATAACTCCCTCTTCATTTAAGTTTAAAGCACATTTTTTTAGGAGTTTCAACTGTTTTTCCTCAGAAAAATAATGAAGTACATCATTTAGTAAAATAGCATCATATTGTTGGAAGTTAAACTGAAAAATATCAGTATATTCAAACGTTAGGTTTTCTGTTTTATCAAATCCATTTGAAGCAATACTTATTTTTTCTTCGTCATAATCTAGTCCGGTTATTTTTCTATTTTCATCTTTATAATGTAAAAAATAAGATAAATATCCATAACCACATCCTACATCTAAAATAGAAATTTTATTTTTTAATAATTCGTTATAATGTTCGTAGTTTTTAGATTCAAACTTCCATTTAATTCTAATATACCACTCAGTTATTGGTCCTTTATAAATGTAATTTGAAAAAACCCTTGAAAACAATCCTTCGCTATTTTCTTGTTCATTTTTAAAGTTACTATATTCTTGTTTAAATAGTGCTGAAATAGCTTTTGTTCTTTTCCCAAAGTCTTTTCCCCAAGACAAATCATTTGCTTTTATTCTAGGCAGCACTTTCATATTTAATGCTCCATACTTAACAAAAAACTCAGATTTAGGCAATACATAAGAAGCACCATGAATTAATATCGGTGTAATATCTAAATTTAATTCTTGAGCCAAGAAAAAAGCTCCTTTATGAAATCTTCGTATGGTATCATTTTCAGACCTTGCTCCTTCCGGAAAAATAACAATAGAGTAGCCATCTTTAATTCTAGATTGTATGATTTTTAAATTTTCTTCAGGACTTTTACCAATATAAATATAACCTACATACCTAACAATTGGTCCGAATAAAAATGAATTATAAACCCAATCTTTTACTACAATAATAACTTTTGGAGTAAGCATAATTAATAATAAAATATCAAGAAAAGAAGTGTGATTGGCAATGATAATGGATGGATTATTAAAATCTAAATTTTCGCTATTATAAATCTTTTTTCTAACATGAAAAGCAGAATAAATAACACTTGCCGAAGAAATAGAAAGTACCGAATTTAAAAGGTAGCTTTTAAATTTTCGAGGTATAGGTAATATAATTAATACTCCTAAAACAATATAAGCAAAAAAACACCCTATTACAAACCATGAAAACTCAAATACAGAAACAACAAATGCAATTAAAGTTAATGGGATTTTTTTATTTTCAACCCTATTTTGAATAAAAAGATTAAACAACAATGGTTGCACTATCATAGAAACTAGTAAAATGCACAAAATTCCAAGAACGCTTATTATAGAAATAGAATTAATGGCAGGATGTTTTGCGAAAAACAAAACACCTAATCCAACCATAGTAGTTATAGCCGATAATATTATTGCTTGATTGTACGAATTTAAGGAGTTCTTTTTGTGTTTGTATTTATTCAGTAATCCATCTGTTATAAAAATACTATAATCATCTCCTAACCCAAAAATAAAAGTAGCGATAACAATGTTTACAAAATTAAAGTTGATATTGAAAATGGAAGCTAACCCTAATATCCAAATCCAACTAATTACCATAGGAATAAATGTAAATAAAGCTAACTCTATTCTACCATAAATTACCAATAAACTAATAAATACCAAAAGAGAGGAAACAAGTAAAATAAAGTTGAAATCATTTTTCACTATAGATAATAAATCCTTTGCAGTTTCAGATTTATTAAAAATAAACACATTAGGTAGTACTTCAATTTCTGCTTGTACTTCTGCTATATTTTTCTTATCTACAACAAGTGTGGTAACTATAGTTGTTTTATCAGGTTTTACATTTATTAGTTTGTCTAATTCAAACAATTTAAAAAGTTGGTCATTATCTTTTGAAAAACTTTTTTCGGAAGAAGAGCTTGATATCCAATTTTTAAAGCTTTGGAATGCATTTTCACTAAACCCCAAACTATCTGAAACATCGTCAACTTCTTTAAATAAATGTTGTTTTCGGGTTGACCAAAAATCTTCCCATTTATTAAATTTGAGTTGAGCAACAGAATCGGGAATAATAAATTTACTTACTGATAAAGCTGATTTTATTTTATTATCCGCTTCTAGTTCCTCTATTTTCTGATAAACTTTATAATTTAAATTATTAGCTTTTTCAAAATTGGCTGCTTCAGCAAAAATGAAAAGTTTTTTTTCATGTTCAGGATTAATGCCCACCAACCTTTCCTCTTTCTCTTTTAACTCCTGGTTATGATAACTGAGATTGTCCAAGTCTCCATCAAACGCTACATCAAACGAGTGATACATAAAAAACCCTGTTAAGCCAATTACAATAACCAACAATATATAGTTACTTTTTTTAGGAAAATTGAGGGTAAAATTTATTTCAAGAGGTTTAATTTCGGTAGGTTTAAACTCAATGAGTTTTAAAACAACAGGCAATCCTATTAACGTAAATAAAACAGCTCCAATTAAACTCAATGAGGCAAATAAACCAAAATCTTGCAGTATACTAGAATTAGTAAACAATAAGGCCATAAAAGCCATAATTGTAGTGAATCCACCCGTAAGTAGAGGAAATGAAATTTCATCAATTGTTTTAGAAATAGATTTTGAATGTTGAAGATGGGTAAAGAAATGAAAACAAAAATCGATAATTATTCCAAACACAACGGCTCCTGTTGCCAAAGAAATGCCTGAAATTTCAGTCTTAAAAAACCCAATTAATCCTAAAGCGAATAAGCCCCCAAAAACAATAGGAAACATGAAGTAAATAGGAATAAGCAGTTTTCTGTAAAATAGAAATAATATTAAAAGAATAACTATAATAGTAATAATGATGGTTAGAAAAGTATCTTTTTTAATTTGAACGCTGTTTTCAGCACCTATCATAAAAGTACCAAAATAATCCATGGAATTTGTTTGATGTGTACTATTCCAATTGGTTTTAAAGTCATTTAAACGTGTGTATAATTCAACATTTTTTTTATTATCAGAAAGCGTAAAATTAGGTTGAGCAGAAATAAAAAGAAACTGTTTATCCTCCGAAAAGATATAACCATCTTCAATAGTTAAGTTAGAAAAATTATTGTTTTGATTAAGCCCACTAAAAAAAGTACTTGAAATATAAACCGGATCGTTTAATATAAATTCTTTTAATGCAAATCCACTTGGTGAAAGTAAATTCCGTTGTGAATTAATTAAATTAGCACGAATAGAATCAGGTTTAATTTTATTCTCTATTGTAGAATAATAATCATCTGATATAAAAACAGGTAAATTTTGATAATAATAATTATAAACTTCTTTTTCAACATCTGTTCTTTTAACAACTATATTAAAAAGTAAATCTTTTGTGTAAAACTCAATAGAATCAGAAAAATTATTGGTTAAACTTTCAAGTTCTTCGGTATTTAAA